>JADMIO011054723.1_pt1 | contig 80289 bp, 75 predicted proteins | sample 8958161 | NCBI WGS metagenome assembly JADMIO01 (sample SAMN16585339, study PRJNA669376) | soil metagenome | isolation source: Crop rotation soil | place: USA: Cullars Rotation, Alabama | collected 2011 | reverse complement strand
GCCGCGACTTCAAGTCACGTGAATTCCAAGCTTCGGATCCCACTGTGCTGGAAAGTTGCTTCGCTTTTGCCCACTTTGCTTGTCATCCCAGGTGTCGAGTTGAAGCCGGCCTTCGATGAAAATCGGCCGCCCTTTCTTCAGGTATTCGCCGGCGATTTCGGCGAGTCTCGACCACAGGACGACGTCGACGAACGTGACTTCCTCACGTTTTTCGCCGCTATCGAGGGTGTATGAACGGTTTACAGCAATGCCGAGATCGCACACGGCGCTGCCTTTGGGGGTATAACGCACTTCTGGATCGCGCGTCAGGTTTCCGAGGAGAATAACTTTGTTGAAACTGGCCATGCGCCAGATTAATCCGAACTACTTGGTGCGCGCGACCTTTTTCGCGGGCTTTTCCGTGCGCTCTTTCTTCTCGGTTTTCTCCCGCAGCCGCTGGTAATGCTGACGGTAAACTTCCGGGTCGAGCTTCAACTTGGATTTCAGCTTGGTGATCAGGTCCGGTTCGGCGTGAAAAATAAAGTTCACGTAAAATCCGGCATCGAGCGGCCCGGCGGCGTAGGCAAATGGGCGTTTATCCATCTTCTGGACCTGCTCAATTTCCACGCCCTCTTTTTTGAACTCGGATTCCAGCCGGTCGACGATGTCATGGACGCTGTCTTCTTTTCCCTGCGCGTTGAGGACCAACAGGGCTTCGTAACGGTTCTTCATGGTTTTTCTTCTTCGATTTTGTTGAAAGTGTTCATCGCGGAAACGACGCCTTTGTCAATCGCGCATTTCACCGCGTCCGCGGCGCGCTCGATGGCCGATTTTACCAGCGGTTTTTCCTCCTCAAAGAAATTGCCCAGCACGTAATCGCTCGATCCTTCGGGCGGCGCCGATCCAATTCCAATCCGCAACCGTGGAATCTCCTCCGTTCCGAACTGGAGGATGACCGATTCCAACCCGTTGTGGCCGCCCGGTCCCCCACTCTGCCGGATCCGAAGGCGTCCCAGCGGCAGCGAGAAATCATCGAGCACGACCAGAATCTGCTCTGGCGAAAACTTATAGAACTGCGCGATCGCCTGCAGCGGATGGCCGCTCCGATTCATGTAGCTGGCCGGTTTGACCAATAAAACATCGCCAAGTTTTGTCGTAGCTGCGTCCCACTTGCTCGATTTTTCCCAAGCGAGTCCGGCTTTATGCGCGAGGAAATCGACCAGCATGAATCCGACGTTGTGACGCGTATGCGCGTACTCCGCACCGGGATTGCCAAGGCCAGCGACCAAGCGAATCGACATAAATTAAACGAAACCGCGGATCACGCGGATGACCCTGATAGATTCCGAAAGAAGAACAGTATCCGCGTAATCCGCGGTTAAAATTACTTCTTGGCTTCTTTCGCAGCTGGCGCAGGCGCACCGCCCTTGGCCGCAGGGGCCGCAGCGCCTTTGCCGCCCGCCGCGGGAGCAGCCGCTTCGCCTTCTTCCTTCTTGGCAGTGATGACTTCCGGTCCAGCCGCAGCTGCAGCTTCGGCTTCTGGTGTGACCGCTACTTCCTCAGCCACCGGCGCCACCACCGAGAATGCAGTCAATTCGACGTTCACTTTCACGGTAACGCCCTGAGGCATCTTGATATCGCGAACGTGAATTGAGTCGCCAATATTGAGAGCGGAAACGTCCACCGAAATTTTGTCAGGCAAATCGCGCGGCAAACATTCGATCGCGAGGGTGCGAAGGTTTTGCTCGAGCAATCCGCCGAAATTCTTGACGCCGGTTGCCACTCCCAGTGCTTCGAGCGGCACGCTGGCCTCGATTTTTTCGTCCATCGAGATCGCGTGAAAATCGACGTGAACAACGTCCCCGCGCACCGGCGAATGCTGAACTTCCTGGAGCAACGCCGTCCGGCCGGTTTTCTCGCCGGCAATTTCTAATTCCACCAAAATGTTTTCGCCCGAGGCATGGCTGAGCATCGCGTTGATGTCCCGCTCCGAAACCTGCAACGCCTGAGATTTGTGTTTGCCGCCGTAAACAACCGCCGGGACGATTCCGCGCGCTTTCAATTTACGCGCAGCCGAACGCCCGGTGGCGCTCCGCGGTTCTGCTTTCAATTTAACTTGCTTGGCCATGTTCGTTACTTCTCGTTTTCGATCTTAAACAGCGACGACACGGACTCGTCATTATGGATTCGTTTCATCCCCTCCCCGAGGAGTTCGGCGACGCTAAGCACGGTGACTTTAAATCCTTCCACCGAGCGGACCGGCGTGCTGTTGGTTGTTATTAATTCCTCAATTTTGGAATTTTGCAACCTGCTGATGGCCACATCCACCAAGACGGCGTGGGATACCCCGGCATAGATCTTTTTGGCCCCGTTTTTCTTCAAAATCTCAGCCGCCGAAGTCAGGGTGCCGGCCGTCTCGGTCAGGTCGTCTACCAGGAGGACATCCCGGTCCTTGACCTCGCCGATGAGGTATAAGGCCTCGGTTTCGGTGGCGCTTTTCCGCTCCTTGGCGACGATGGCCAGGTTGGCGCCGAGGGCGCTGGCGTAGGCGGAAGCCATCTTCAACCCGCCGATATCGGGCGACACCACCACCTTCTTGCGGTCAGTTTCTTGCGCAGGTACTTAATTAGTACAGGCAGGGAATAAAGGTGGTCTACCGGGATGTCGAAAAAGCCCTGCACCTGCTGGGCGTGGAGGTCCATAGTCAGGACCCGGTTCACGCCCGCGGCGTGCAAAAGGTTGGCTATCAGCTTGGCCGTGATCGGCACCCGCGGCTTGTCTTTGCGGTCCTGCCGGGCATAGCCAAAAAATGGAATCACCGCCGTAATCCGGTCCGCGCTGGCCCGGCGGGCGGCGTCGACCATGATCAAGAGCTCCATCAAATGCTCGTTGGTTGGAGGACAGGTCGGTTGAATTAGAAAAACATCCCGGCCCCGGACGTTTTCATCGATTTTGACGTAGGTCTCGCCGTCCGGAAACGAGCTGATCGTCGCCTTACCGAGCGGGATCCCCATGTATTTGCAAATCTTCTCCGCCAGGTCCCGGTTGGCCGAACCGCTGAACACTTTCATTTCCGGCTGAAGTGCGAACATGAGGCGTTAAATTGCCGTGCAGGGTCGGGATTGGCAATGCTTATCGGAGATCGGGTTGTCCGCGTTCACAGGTTCCGGCGCGATTCGTCCTGCACACGCAGGCGAACAAGATGGGAGATCGTTTCCGGCGGCGAATTTGACATCTGACATCAGACATCCGACTTCTGATTTCTGGCGTGACTCCCATGAACCGCGACGCGATTAACATCGAGCGACCCGTTACAAACTCGCGAATCTTCGCGCACACACGGTGGGACGTGCTGCCGGCGGCGGCCGGACTTTTTCACCTCGCCTACTTCATCGGCCTATTCTTTTTGTATCCGCATGCCCCGCTGTGGGTGATGCTGATTCTCGGTTTTCTTTATTCGCTGATGGTAAACGCGAACATCAACGGCGTCGGTCACAACTTCATTCACAATCCGTTTTTCCGGTCGAATTTTCTCAATCGCGCGTTCGGAATCACCCAGTCGGTCGCCTGTTGTTTTTCACAAACCATGTATGACGCGGTCCACATGCAACATCACAAGGGCAATTCGGACCGGAAGGATGAAACCGGGGACACGATCGATTGGTTGTCGATCTATCGCCACAGCCACGACGACGAACCGGAAAATCCCTGGGCCTACGTCTTCAAGAGTTTCTTCCGAGACGATGTCGGTGCGATTCGAAATGAACTACGCAAACGCAACAACAACGACGTGGTCTGGGGAAATCTCGAGCTGGCCGCGTTCGCGGTCACGCTGCTCACAATGTTTATCTTTAACTGGCGGTTCGTGATCCTCTATTTCCTGCCGTTCTGGTACCTCGGCCACTGCTTCAGTTATTTGAATGGTTACTACCGGCATTACGGCGCGAATCCCGACAAACCTATCGCCTGGGGCGTGAGCAGTTACGGAAAAATCTACAACTGGTTGTTTTTCTACAACGGCTATCACGCCGAACACCATTTCCGGCCAAAAGTGCATTGGACAAAAATGGAAGCGTTCCGCGAAAGCATCGCCGACGTGCAAAAAGCGGAAGGCGTTCGCACCATCAAACGCGCCCACATGCTCGGCTTTTTGGATCCCGATTTACCGAAACGCGGCGGTGCGACCGTAAAACCGACGGCCGCCGAAATCGCATCTTAGGTAGGGCGATTGTCCCCAATCGCCCGCGGGCCGTTAGGGACAACGGCCCCTACCTGAAACTCGCGCGGAGTTTTTCTTTCTTCGTTTCGCAATCTTCCTGCAACCGGCGGATGTCGGAAGCTAGTTGTTTCTGAAGCGATTCGACCTCTTCGAATTTTCCAGCCGCTTGTGCCTTGGCGATTTCGCCTTTGAGAAACAATTCTTTCTCGGCGATGCGGGCTTTGAACTGGGAATCGATTTCGGCGAGCTGCTTTTTTTGGTCGTCGCTCAGGGTGAGGGTTGGCTGATTTTTGGCCAGCTTCTCCATCGCCAGTTCGTAGGATGATTTCATTTCAAACTCTTCTTCTTGATCTTACGTCCGCGGGCGATTGGAGGCAATCGCCCCTACCTACAAAGCTTCGCCCAACGCCTGCCTCCGATCTTCAATCTCCGGACTTCGATCTCGAAACATTGGCAATTGGAAATTGCCAATGTTTCCCTAAGTTAAGCGCTTGAATTCAGAACGGATCAAACTTCTTAGCCTCGATTTCGATGGGACCATCGTTTCGCACGTCAGCCAGCCAATTCTCGATGCCGAATGCGTCGAATTGATTCGCGATTTGCAACAGGCCGGGACCATTTGGGCGATCAACACCGGACGTTCTGTCGATTTGCTCGAGTCAGGACTGACCGATTTTGAATTTCCAATTCGTCCCGATTTTATTCTGACCACCGAACGCGAAGTTTTTCGTCCAGGCACAAATGGTGAAAAATGGGAGCCGTTCGGCGATTGGAACGAACGTTGTGCGCGCGATCACGCCGAATTGTTTTCGTCGACGCAATCCACCCTCGCCGAGGTTGTCGATTTCGTAACTCAAAAAACCAAAGCCAAGCTGCTTTATCACACTGAGGGGCTGGAAGGCTTGCGCACAGAAACCGAGGAAGAAATGGACCGCATTGTCGAATTCATCGAGCGAGCGCGCGATCCTGAATCGAAGTTCAATTATCAGCGCAACACGATCTATCTCCGGTTTTGCCACGCCGATTATCACAAAGGCGCGGCATTGGCCGAACTAGCGCGTTTGATCAACGTGCCTCGCGAAAACATTTTCGCCGCCGGCGATCATCACAACGACATCTCAATGTTGAACGGCGAAGTGGCCGGCATGCCGGCCTGCCCCGCCAATGCGATCGAGGAAGTGAAGACGACGGTGCGCAATTCGGGCGGCTACGTGGCGAAGCGCCAGCACGGCGCCGGCGTCCGGGAGGCGCTTGAGTTTTTTCTGAACGGAAAAACTCAGATTTAACGATTTTAACGAGAACCGCGAATCACGCGAAGTGTTGTAGCGGCGTTTGGTCTCAAACGCCGAACTTAATAGATAGGCGCTTGAGACAAGCGCCTCTACAACGTGCTCCGTTCTGCGGTCGCCAACGCCATCGGCGCATCGGCTTCGACTTTTCCGGCGAACCGGTTGGTCATATAGGTCAGAAGCAACACCCAAAACGAAAGGGCCAGCGCGAAGAGCGGAAATTGAAGCGCGAGCGGCAGCGAATAAATAATCGCCATCAGCGGGATCCAAACCACCCAAGTCGCAAGCAAAGTTGGAATAATCTTGTCGCGATAATGACGCCAGGTGAACAGATCGCGCACCGGCGTTATCGAAATTCCGTTGTTTTTCCATTCGTAGGTCAAGACGCCGAACGGCGCGGCGAAGAAGATGTTGTAGCCGAACTGATCGAGGCAAATCTTGGCCAGCACGACTGGCACGGTAGCGACGTCCCCCAGCCAATGCGCTTCGGCGCGATACATCAAATCGACAAGCGATCCGTCGAATCCCCAAACCGGCACCGTGAAGGCGAGGTTTCGCAGATTTCCAAACTGCGGACGGCCGCGTTGAAAAAATAGAATCAGAAAAATCTCGGGAATGAGCGCGCCGGCGGCGATGGAGGCGATGATGACAAATGGCAGTCCATGCCCGCTCTTGTATTGGGCAAAATTATGAAGAGCAGCGGCCGTGGCCGGACTGGTGTAGTAGGCGATTGCAAGTGCGAGCATTACCGCCTGAATGATCAACGCCGGTTTGGCGTTGGCGCGTGCTGCATCCCACCCAATCGTAAGCGGCGTTTGCGGTCTGGCCATCGCCGCAGTTCAAGTGATCAGCCGAGGTGGCAGATCACCATTTAACGCTCGCGTTCGGACCGCTGTTGCTCACGCTGGGTGAAAGCCGTTCTTCGCTGCTTTTGACCTGGCCAGGAACAGGATCGCCGGCCGAGGTGGAGGCCGTCGGTTCGGACGCGCAACCGCTCAGCGCACATACCGTGGCAACAATTAATATTGAGATGGATTTCATCGACGCGGCAAAACCTAATCAGGCCCGGAAGTTTCTCCACAAAAATCAGAGGCCAGATGTCAGACATCAGCGGTCAGAGATTGTAGAGGTACTCGCCGCGGCGAGCGCATTGGTTCGGTGCTTGAGAACACACCGGCCGCGGTGCGGCAATTTATATTCAGGGAACACTCCCGCCGAACTAGCGGGAGCGTAAGCACCGCCACACCGCCCATTGCTGGTAACGTCCCACGCTCGTAAAGTCCGACGTGGCCGGCAACGAAAAGCCCGATATCAGATCGCTTCAGTTCGACGAACTGGAGAAGATCGTCGTTGATTTCGGCCAGCCACGTTATCGGGCACGGCAAATTGCGGACTGGTTGTATCAAAAGCGCGTCCAATCGTTCGACGAAATGACCGATCTGCCGCGCGATTTTCGCGAAAAGCTCGCCGAGAAGTCTTCTTTTGGAAAGATCGACGTCGTCCGCGTCCTTGGTTCGAAAGATACCACGCGCAAGTTTCTGTTTCGATTGAGCGACGAAAGCCTGATCGAAACGGTCTTGATTCCTGCCTCGCCTGCGCTTTACGGCTCGCGCTCGGACCGGCGAACGGTTTGCGTTTCGACGCAGGTCGGTTGCGCCTACGGTTGTAAATTCTGCGCGAGCGGACTCGAAGGTTTTTCGCGCAATCTCCAGCCGAACGAAATCGTCGACCAAATCATCGCGATCGAGCGCGAAACCGGCGAAAAGGTCGACAACCTCGTGTTCATGGGGATGGGTGAACCGTTGGCGAATCTGGACAACGTGATGGCCGCGATTCGCATTATCAACGCGCCATGGGGACTTGGGATCGGAGCGCGGCACATTACCGTGTCGACAAGCGGGTTAGCGCCCCAAATTCGCGAGCTGGCGGACGAGAAGCTTCAAATCCGGTTGGCCATCTCATTGCATGGCGCGACCGACGAAGTGCGGAATCAAATCATGCCGGTCAACCGCCGGTACAATCTCGAGACCCTGCTGGCGGCCTGCGATCATTATGCCCGCAACAAAAAGCAACGGCTGACGTTTGAATACATTTTAATTGAGAACGTCAATGATACGCCCGAGCAAGCGAAGCGACTGGGCCGGATTGCGCGCCGGCTCGGGGCGAAAGTTAACCTCATCCCCTATAATACCGTTCATGGACTAGCATGGTCACGCCCCTCACCAGAACAACAGGAGCGCTTTCTGTCCATTCTTCGCCAACACGAAGTCGCCGCGACCCTTCGCCGCGAAAAAGGCCACGATATCGATGCGGCTTGCGGCCAATTGCGGCTGCAAACCAAACGGGAGCTGCAATCTACACCTTCGTAAACCGCGGGAAATCTTTTGCGCGCCGCGCCAAGCTGGCTTTTAGTCACATCATGTCCGACTTCGATCGGGAACGGGACGGGATCTGGGACGAGTACGATTGGGAGCGGTTCCTTCAACAGCAGGACCAGCGAACGGAAAAGTACATGGAGCTGTTGGAGAAGTACATCGACGATCCCCAACGCGACGAAATCATTGCTCGCGAGATGGGTTGGACCGCGACCTCCGGCGCAGAGATTGGAGCGCCGAAGTCGACGCTTTGCTGGACGAAGATTGGCGATCGTCAGATGACGACACGCCGGCCGAAGTGGCCAATGCCGCGGAAACATTTGAGGACCATATTCTTTATCGGGCGGCTTTCGCGTTAACGGTTTGGATCGACAAATTGTTCGATCAAAACGCCGCCCTCCAGGACGAACCGGTTGCGATCAAGCTCGCGACCCATGCGGCGCTGGCCAGCGCCAAACTGGCCGCGGCCCTGAGTGACGACGATGTAGACGAGCTCGGGATGACGATCGCCTACCTCAAACGGGCCTTGAAAGCCATCACGGTTTCGCTCGATTCAGCGGCCAAATTGCTGTCCAAAAAGCTCATCGCCGCCCGGCAGTATTCCGTTCTGCAGCAACGACTTTTCCAGGTCCGGGACGGCATTATTACGCTCATGGGCGAATACCGCGGCGAATGGCGGCGCCGCTTCGGCTCCGAAGGCTACCGGAGTTGAATGAAATAGGCCCCGGTTCCGTCAAAATATGCAAACGGAAGCGACTCCCGGCCAAGCCGATGTGTCGGAATTGGACCTGGTCAAAAGATGCCAGGGCGGTGATTCCGAGGCATTTGACCAGCTGGTGACCCGCTACCGGACACGAGTTTTCGCTATGATCTATAACATGGTCCATAACGAGCAGGACGCCTGGGATCTGGCCCAGGACAGCTTTGTCAAAGCCTGGAAATCAATCGGGCGCTTCAAAGGCAAGTCCTCGTTTTACACCTGGATCTATCGAATCGTAATGAACGTCACAATCGACTGGCTGCGGAAACGACAGATCAAAGCCGGCGGAGCGGAATTTGACGACGCGATTCAGCTCAAGGAAATCGAACCCGCTTCGAAGACGGTTCCCAAAGCCGACCCTTTGCCGCACCAACGGATGGAAGGTAAGGAAATCCGGGCCCGGATCGATCAGGCGATTGCGCAGCTTTCGCCGGAACATCGTGCTGTAATTTTGATGAAAGAAATTGAAGAGATGCAATATCACGAGATCGCTGAAACCCTTGGTTGTTCCATTGGTACCGTGATGTCGCGCCTGTTTTATGCCCGCAAGAAGTTACAAAATACCCTGAAGGACGTGTATGAAAACGTATGAAGAGAAATGGACTGCCTGGCTCGATGGCCAATTGACGGGCAGAGAACTAATCGAATTCGAAGCCTCGTTGCCGGATTTGGCGACGGCCGAGGCGGAAAAGCGTGATGCGCAAAGACTCGGTGCGTTCTTGAAGAAAGAACTCGGCGCTCAATCTCTGAGCAATGAGGAATTCTTCAGTCACCAACTTCGCGAACGTATCGCGCGCGAAACCGCCGATCCGTCGAGCAGCCGCGGAGAAAGATCCACCTGGTGGACTGTTCCGCGACTGGTGTGGTCGGGAGCCACTGCGCTTGCGCTGTTCATGGTTTGCGCCGTCGCAGTCATGCGCCAGCATCAACCGGTTGAGCAATCCGAGTATCTCACTCAGATTTTGACCTCGACGGTGGATCCGGCCGCAAATCCGAATGCGACGGTTTCGATTTTCGAGACTAAAAGCGACACCAAGGTCACAGTGCTGTGGACCGAGGGATTACAAACCCTCCCAGCCGACTACGCAGCGAAATAGATCCAACCGATGCTGAGGCCCCTGCTTATCGCCGCGGTGGTGATGTTGGCAGTGGGCGTGGTGTCGGCTGACGCCGCCCATGCGGTTTGGAGCGGGCTCGTCATTGCCGAGAACGTTCCACAACCTGCGGCGATTCCGCCGGAGCTGACCAAGTTCGAACAGACGCTGAAAGATTTGTTCGGTTACAACCAGTTCGAGGTTATCGGGCAATCGGATAAAACACTGAAAAGCGGCGAGGAAGACTGGCTCGCAGCCAGTAAGTATTTTTCACTTCACTGCGACGCCCGCGGCGAAAGTGACGCCGGCTACAGTTTGAATCTCAAGCTCTACAAAGAGAAAGATGTACTCCTCGAAACCGATGCCAATTTGAGTAGAAGCAGCCCACTGGTCATCAAAGGTCCGCAGGTCGGCAGCGGCCAGCTTCTTCTCGTCCTGGTCGTGAAGGAGGACAATCACGCCCAAACTCATCGCCGCCGTCGCGTGGAACCGGCCAATCCAATTCGCTCCGGATTCAATCGTTTGCGGCGCGCTTTTCACCGCATTTTTCGATAATCGTAGCTCTGCGCATACTGATTCGCACGCTCCCGCGACGTGCTGAACGTTCGAACTACAAGTTGGACTGCGACTGGTCCGCGTCGGGTGTCACCAGCAATCGCATCGGAATCATCGAAGATTCGTGGAATCCGTGGCGGCGGAAAAATTCCTGAGCTTTGTTTTCAGGGCGGTCCGTCAGCAGCGTGATCCGGAGGAAATTTTTCTGGCGGGCGAATTCGATCGCATGCTTGAGCAAAAGCGCGCCATAACCGTGGCCTTGGTGCTCCTTGTGGACCACCAAGTCCTCCAGCAGCATCACAAAACCGCCCTCGGCCGTGCTGATTGTGAAGAGCAGATTGATCATGCCGACGATCATGCCGTCGCGGCGCAGAACAAAAACCCGCCCCCGGCTGGGCTGTTCGAAGATCAATCGCAGCCCGCGGAGCTGCTTGTCCTTATCGGGCCGAAAATCGCTTTCTTGTGAGAACAGGTCGCCGAGCATTTCGGACAACTCGTCCAAATCAGCCTCGGTAGCAGGCTCAATAACGACTTTTTCGCTCACCGTCAGTGTGCTTTGCATTGCTTATTCCAGAAATTGAAGGCGCTTGCAACCTGTGATTCGAAACCACACCCGCGTCCTGATGCATTGACAATCCCCTGCTCCATCCTAAGGTAACCGCTCTCAATTCGCGCCGTGCGAATTTTTCGGTTTTATGAAACGCACTTATCAGCCTTCAAAAAGAACTCGCAAGCGCCAGCACGGATTTCGCGCCCGCATGCGAACCAAAGGCGGTCGCGCAACTCTGGCGCGACGTCGTCAGCGGGGCCGGAAACGTCTGTTGCCGAAACGAACGACTCGTCATTACGCGCGCCACACTCAAGCGTAATTCTGTCCCTTCGATAACGCCATTTTGTAGGGCGGTGGCTGTCAAAAGAGCGTTGACAATAAACTAATTCGCTCTTGGTTTTAGCGATCCTTGAATGATCGCGCAATTTGAGGCGATAGACCGCGCCGCGGCTCCGAAATCGAAGGACGTCGCCGCGGAACGATTGCAGACCAATTCGAGAATTTTTGCCTATACCCGTTGGGATTTCATCCCGGTCGGGGCCGCCGTTCTCCATTGCGCTTACTTTTTCGCGATGTTCTATCTTTTCCCGCGCCTGCCGTTGTGGGTCATGCTCATTCTGGGCTTCGTCTACTCGGTGAGCATTTCCTGGAACATCAACGGCATCTCGCACAACTTCATTCATAATCCCTATTTCCGATCTCCTCTGCTCAACCGGCTGTTCAGCATTTTGGAATCGATCACCGTCGGCTTCAGCCAGGTTTTCTACGAATGCATCCACATGCAGCATCACAAAGGGAATGCGGACCGGCCCGACGAAACCGGCGAAACGATCGATTGGATTTCGATTTACAAACATGGCCACGATGGCGAAGCCGAATCCGCGTTGAGCTACACGTTTTTGAGTTTCTTTCGAGAAGACCCGAAAACGGTTTATCGCGAACTCAGACGGAAAGGCTCGCGCGATGCCTTTTGGGGAGTGGCCGAACTGACATTGTTTGTCGGCAATTTTGTTCTCCTTGGAATTCTCAACTGGCAATACATCTGTTTTCTTCTTCCGTTTTGGTATTTCGGCCACTGCCTCTCGTATTTGAACGGATATTATCGTCATTACGGCGGCAATCCGGACGAACCGATGGCCTGGGGAGTGAGCAGCTACGACCGGCTCTATAATTGGATTTGGTTCTTCAACGGCTATCACGCCGAACACCATTTCAGGCCCAAAGTTCACTGGACCAGAATGAAAGCGTTCCGTGAGCAGATTCTCGAGCAACAACGCATCGCCGGCGTGCGAGTGATCAAACCGCCGCACGCGCTGGGATTTCTCGATCCGGACCTGCCGAAACGCCGTGAGCGGGACGCTCACCTATTTAGCGATTTAACGATTTAGAGATTTAGCGATTAATGTCACAGACAAAGTGCCGCGAGGTCGGCGCCGGCACTCCGAAATCCGTTAAATCGTTAAATCGCCAAATCGTTAGATAAATGAGTCAGCCGATAGCGGGGTGCCGGTCGCTTAATAGAAGCGCAATATTGACCAGGGCGACGTGAGTGAACGCCTGGGGAAAGTTTCCGAGCTGGCGCTTCAATTCAGGACTGTATTCCTCCGAGAGCAATCCCAGATCGTTCCGCAAATCGAGCAAACGCTCGAACAATTCGCGCGCTTCGTCTTTTCGGCCGATGAGATGCAGACAACCCGCCAGCCAGAACGAGCACGGCAGAAAAACTCCTTCGGTCCCAGGCAATCCATCCACCCCTTCCTGTTCAGGCCGATAACGAAGAACAAGACCGTCGCGCACGAGCTCGCGCTGAATCGCGTCAATGGTGCCAATTACGCGCGGGTCATCGGGGGGCAGGAATGAAATCAATGGCATTATCAACATGCTCGCGTCTAAGCCTTCGCTTCCATAATATTGGGTGAACGCATTCTTGCTCGAGTTGTAACCGCGTTCGCACACCTGGCGATGGATCTCGTCGCGAACTTTTCGCCATCGATCCAGATTTTCGCGAATGCCGCAGTTGCATTCATCGGCAATCTTGATCGCGCGGTCGAACGCCAGCCAGGCCATCATTTTTGAATGAGTAAAGTGTTGCGGTTCACCGCGAACTTCCCAGATGCCGTAATCCGGTTTCTGCCAGTTGGATTCCAGAAACTTCATCAGGCCTTCCTGTAACGCCCAATCGGACTCGTCATTTTCAATCCCTTCCAACTGGGCGCGATGCATCGCTGCCAACACCTCGCCGTAAACGTCCATTTGGAACTGGTGTGACGCCTTGTTGCCAATGCGCACTGGTTTTGAGTTTTCGTAACCGTCCAGCCATGGAATTTCGTATTCCTCGAGCCGGCGTTCGCCGTGAACGCCATACATGATTTGCATCTGCGAAGGCATGCCGGCGATGGCGCGCAACAACCATTCTCGCCATTGCCTCGCTTCGTCTTTGAAACCGGCGTTCATGAACGCAACCAACGTGAAGGTGGCGTCGCGAAGCCAGCAGTAGCGATAGTCCCAGTTACGCACCCCGCCGATTTCTTCCGGAAGCGAAGTCGTCAGTGCAGCAACGAGGCCGCCGCTCGGCGCATAGGTTAAACCCTTTAGAACAATCAGCGATCGCATGATCGCGTCTTCCCACTGGGTTTTCCCATGACAACTTTTTGACCAATGCGACCAGAATTTTTCAGTGTCGCGCAAAGCATGATCGGCTGTGACCGGTTTCGGCGGCTCTCGATGCGACGCGAACCAGGTGAGAACAAACGGAATTCGTTCGCCCTTTTTGACGGTAAACTCGGCAACCGTGGTCAAGTCTTTGCCGTGAGTGGGGACGGGTGTGCGCAACAGCAAACCATCGGGACCCGCAATCGCTTCCAATCCCCCGTGCCGTCGCCGGACCCACGGAACCACGTGGCCGTAATCAAACCGAATGATCAATTCCATCTGCAACGCGACTTCGCCTCGTAATCCTTCGACAATCCGGATGAAGTCCGGGTTTTCTCCACGCGGCGGCATGAAATCAGTCAGACGCACGGCGCCGCTCTCCGTCTCGATGTCCGTTTCCAAAATCAGAGAGTTACCGCGATAGCGCCGCGACACTTTTTTTATTTTTTCGTCGGGAAAAAATCGCCAACAGCCGTTTTCGCCCTTGCCCAATAGCGCAGCGAAACACGCGCCCGAATCGAACCGCGGAAAACAGAGCCAGTCCACACAGCCTTCGCGACTGACCAGCGCGCCGGTCTGGGTGTCGCTCAAAAAGCCGTAATCTTCGATCCGCGTGGTCTTATCCGCCATATGCCAATAGATATCGCTCCCCACTAATGTCGATAGTTGGAGGCCAGGCGGATGGTTCCGCCGACGAAGTTGCGCTCGAGCAAGAAAGCAATTAGCAGTAGCAACTCGCGCGACAACCGCGTGTCCCCGAATCGATTTTAGCCGCTGGTTTTTGTGGCAATCAAAAATTCACAATCTAAAATCTAAAATTCTACACGCACCGTTAGCTCAGTTGGTAGAGCAAGTGACTCTTAATCACTGGGTCGTAGGTTCGATCCCTACACGGTGCACCCAAAGAACGTTGAGTCGTTGAGAAATTCTAGTCGCACTCGCAAACGATTCGGAAACCGAGATCGTTGCTCGCGAAACTGGGAACGTTTGAGCCGCGCACGGTTGTTCGCAGGCTGCTGAAGCGTGATTTCCAGCTGCCGCCGCGATGAACTCGTTTGGCGCCGATGGTCGGCCCGCGCGGATTGATCTTCGGTCCCGGACGATACGGTTCGTAATAATCGAGGCACCATTCCCACACGTTGCCGGCCATGTCTTCGATTCCGAAGGGACTTGCGCCCAGCGGAAACGAGCCGACCGGCGAGCTTTCAGCGTACCCGCAATCAATTTCGTGATCGCTCCAGGCAAAGACAGTGTTCTTGTCCGCGAAATTCGCCAGATCGCCGCGGCCATCCTGATTGCCCCACGGAAACTTTCTCCCGTCGTGTCCTTTCGCGGCATATTCCCATTCCGCTTCGGTTGGAAGCCGGTATTTTCGGCGCTCGCGCGTGCTCAACCAGTTGCAGAATTTGATCGCGTCCAAGCTGCTGACGTAAACCACCGGATGCCGGTCGCCTGCTCCGGGAGCGCGCTTTACCGCGTGACCGCGCTCGAATTGCTCGTACTCCGCATTAGTGATCAAATAACGCGACATGTAAAAACGACTGACGGTCACATGCGCGGTCGGTCGTTCGTTCGGCGCGGCATCTTCATCGTCGGTACCGATCGTGAATTCCGCGGAGGGGACAAAAATCATGGTTCCGCCGAGCGAGTTCGCGAAATTGGAGTAGCGCGCACGTTCGAGGTCGGCGTTGTATTCGAATTTTGCGGGCGCCGGTTTTTCCTGCACAGGTGCCGGCGCGGCGGACTTCACTTCAATCTTTGGCCCCGTCGTTGAAGCACCGTTGAGCTCCTTTTCGTCCGCCTCCTCTAAAAAGAGATCCACCAGGTCTTCCGCTTCACCTGGATCGAGGCCCAGGTTTTCAGCCATATCAATGAAGGTATCGCGCTGATCGTCACTCATGCTCATGCTGTCGAGATTGCTGAGTCGAAGCATCCGCAAGAATTCGTCCTGGGGATTTGTGGCGGCAGGTTTCGCCGGCAGTTCTGACAGACGCACCGACGGCGACGGAACGACCTCACGTTTTGCGCCTTTTTCCTGCAACGCGTCTTCGATCAACCTGGAGATCTCAGCTTCACTCAATGCGCGCTCGGTTCCGAATCGCATTAAATTCTTTTCTTCCTCTGCGGTAAGAATTCCTCCGGTCAGGGCGAAGGCGAGATACTTCTGAAGTTCAGCCACCGCCTCATTGTGTTGCTGCGCGGCCAAATGCTCATCCAAAGTCCGCCGACGCTCCGGATCGAGAAGCTCGATACGCGCTTCGGTCAAAAAGCGGGACGATTCCTCGAGGCCCGACCACAACATTTGGGCCAGCGGATTGCTCGGCTGATTCTTGAGCGGCAATTTTTTTTGCCACCAACGCATCAGCTCGCGGCAGTGCTCTTCGATCAACTCGTTACTGGGATTGGCGTAAGGATCGAGACAGAGTCGTTCGTAGGAGTTGTCCGACCGGTAATTATTCCATCCCTGCCACTTTCGCGGGTCGTCGGGCAGCGGAAGCGGAAAGCTGATATCGCACTTCGTCATCGTCTAGGTGACGTTGAGTTCGCCCAGACTTGAGGCTGCGGTGCCGATGTCTTTTGGATCAAGACCGGTATTCCGGTCGATGGTGACCTGCGCGTTATTGCCGGCGGCCTCAACCTGAACTTCCAAAACCTGATTGGCGTTGTATTGATAAGTCAGTTTGACCGGCGAACCTTTCGGCAAGTAAGGCGGCAGCTGAATATCGCAAACACCGAGTGGCGTGCATTCCCCGGGAACGGAGCTCTCACCTTCGACAACTTTCACCACCGCGCGTTCCATGTTTGCGTCCGCGGTGCCGAATGAATTTTTCATGACCGCCGGGATCGGCGTCATTTTCCTGATCATCGGAAAAACGTATTCGTGAAGATGTTTTTCATCCCACAAAACGACGCCAAGAGTGTGAGACGTGATGTCCGTCACTTCGATCAATCCGCCGTCCAAACCTGAAAACTGCTGGCGAACGACGTCACTGAAAATCTTCTCACCGGAGGCATCTTCTTCATTCAGCATCGACAAGACGCCCTGAATGGCGGCGCCGCGCGCGACCACTTCGTCCGGATTGAGCTGATCAACCAGCGGCACCGATGCAAAGCTGGACATCATCGACCGGATCATCGGCATGCGTGACATGCCGCCGGCCAAAAGCACTTTGTCGATCTTGTCCCACTTCAATTTTGCTTCCTGCATCACCATTTCGCAGATGGTCTTGCACTTTTCGACGAGATGCCGGGTGCGTTGCTCGAAATCCTTGCGGGTGAGCGTCAGTTTCACGCTCTTGCCACCATGATGATAAACAATCGTGGTGCTGTTGCGGCTGGAGAGCTGGATCTTGGCCGACAAAGCGCGGTTGTGAAGGTCCTGATAACTGTGCAAATCCAGCAACGGATTTTCGCCGTGTAACCGGTCAAATTCCTCCGCGATCATGTTCACGATCACATCATCCCAGTCTTTTCCGCCAAGCCGATGGTCGCCGTTGGTGGCGAGCATTTCGATTTTGTGATCGACAATCCGCATGATCGTGACGTCAAACGTTCCGCCGCCGAGGTCGAACACGAAAACGGTTTGGTTCTCATCGAGTTTATCGAGACCGTAAGCGAGCGCGGCAGCGGTCGGCTCGTTGACAATCTGGAGAACGTTTAAGCCCGCGAGTTGACCCGCAGTAATCGTAGCTGTCCGTTCGGCGTCGTTGAAATACGCCGGCACTGTGATGACAGCATCGGTCACCTTTTGTTCCAAATATTTTTCGGCGTCGGTCTTAAGCTTGCGAATGATCAAGGCCGATAATTCCTCGGCCGAATAGACCTTATTGTTAAATTCGCGATGAAATTGCTCCTTCGGCTTGCCGATCTCGCGTTTCACGAAATCAACGATCTTTTCCGGATCGGCCACGGCATTGTTTTTGGCCACCGTGCCAACGATTACGTTCGTGCCGTCGAAGAAGACAACGGACGGAGTGATCCGTTCCGTTTCCGCGTTGGGGATGATTTGCGGTTTACCATAATTATCGATGTGGGCCATCGCCGAAAACGTGGTACCGAGATCAATTCCGACTACTTTGCGTGTGCTCATGACAAAAGTGGCAAATGCCTTGGGTTAGACTGACTTTGCTAGTGCAGTTTTCGTGCCCCAGAACGGGCCGATTTTTGCGCGAATTACGCAGTTAGTTCGAGGCTGCCCGCCGGGCTCAGCCGAACCGCTTCGCGATGACTTCCTCGGGGCGAATCAGCTTGCCGCGCCAAACGAATCCACGTTTGACCCGCATCACGATGGTGCCGTCTTCCTCGGGGAAATCGGCGGGCTCGAAGCTGATCACGCGATGAAAGGCCCGGTCCACCCGTTCCCGCGGCTCAATTTCACGGACGTCGAAGCGATGGAGGATCTCCAACAAGGAGTGGATGGCGTTTTCGAGGTTGTCCCGCCACTGGGAAACGCGACCGCGCTTGGCCTTTTCCTGGGCCGCGCTGGTAAGCTGTTCGCACAATCCATTGAGATGGTCGTAAAGATAAACCAGATCGTGGATGAATGGTTTCTGAAGCGATTCGTGAAGAAAATTGTCCCGGTATTTTAACAACTCAGCGTGGAGCGAATCGAACAATTGCTGGTTCACGCTTTCGGTGTTGCGGATCAGCGACAGTTGTTTGTCGATCTCGCCGGCAAATCTTTCGAACTGAATGAGTAGCGATTTCTCCATCGCTTGGATTTTCTCAGTGAGACTGATCTTCTCCGCTCCTTTAACGTCGTCGACGATCATCGGCGACGGTGGCAGAGATTTCGCGGCCTCAGCGCTGAGCTGTTGCATCGCGACCGAAAATTCTTCCTCGGGATGAATCGCCTTGCTCACGCTGTTTTCCCCGCTCCAAAAAATTTCCGAATCGCCTCGACCAACCCCGAGATGTCGTGACGCCGCGCTTCGATATCGACTTTTAACCCGTTATCGCGCGCAGTTTTGGACGTGATTGGGCCGATACTCGCAACCTGCATTCCCTTTGGCCAGGGCAACCCCAGCGCGAGGAAATTCTCTACCGTGGAAGAACTGGTGAAAGTGATCAAATCGGCCCCCTCATCGACGAAACGACGGCGCGCGCCCGTAACATCGCGCGTTTCCGGAACTGTCCGATATGCAAATCCTTCATCGACAATCGCCCCCAGCTTCGACAACTCCTTCGGTAGCACGTCCCGCGCCTTTTCCGCCCGGGCCAGGAGGATTCGAAGGTTTTCGACCCCGCCCTGCTTTTGAAACTCGCGGACGACCGCCTCGGCCACGAATTCTTCCGGTTGCAAATCGACATGGAGATGAAAATCGCGCACCCGCTGGGCGGTTGCCGGCCCGATCGCGGCGATCTTCGCGCCGCCGATCTCTCGGGCATCATCGTACAGTTTGAAAAACATTTCGAAGAAGGCGTCGACTCCGTTGGGACTGGTAAAAACGATCCAGTCATACAGGTGCGCGTCTTGGACCAATTCGCCGAATGCGCGGAGGTCGGCCGGTGGCTCAATTTTAATTGTAGGCAGTTCAATGACATCGGCGCCAAGCGCTCGAAGCTCGGCTGTCAGCGCGCCGGCTTGCTTTCGTGTTCGCGTGACAACAATCCGTTTACCCGAAAGTGGGCGGCGCTCGTACCAGTTCAGGTCTTTGCGCAATTCGATGACATCGCCGAAGACGGCTACGGCGGGCGATTCAAATCCAGCTTCAACGACGCGCTGAGCGATGTTTTCCAACGTGCCGGTAAGTGTCTGCTGGCGCCCCGTCGTCGCCCATCGAACTAACGCAACCGGAAGATCAGGTCGCACTCCTTTGGCAAGCATTTCTCCGGTTATTTGAGCAATTCGCTCAACTCCCATGAGCATGACTTGGGTGCCGCCCAGCCTCGCCAATGCTGAATAATCGATCGCGCTTTCTAATTTAGAAGGGTCCTCGTGACCGGTGAAAAAAGTGACGTGCGAATTCTCGCTGCGGTGCGTCACCGGAATTCCCGCGTAGGCGGGGCCTGCGATCGCCGAAGTGATGCCCGGAACGATCTCAAATTCGATTCCGACCCCGGCGATTGATTTCGCCTCTTCCGCGCCGCGCCCGAAAACAAACGGGTCCCCGCCCTTCAAACGCACGACGTTTTTTCCATCGCGCGCTTTTTCGACCAGCAGTTTGTTGATCTCGTCCTGATTGAGCGTGTGCGCGGCCGCTGTTTTGCCGGCATAAATAATTTCGGCGTCTTCGCGCGCCCAACCGAGCATCTCGGAGTTCGCCAGATGATCGTAAACAATCACATCGGCGTTCTCGATGCATTCCTTCGCTCGCAACGTCACCAATCCCAGGTCGCCGGGTCCCGCGCCGACGAGATAGACTTTTCCGCTGATTTTTTTAGCCATTAATTTTTTGCAGTAATTCGGCCGCCAGACGGTCGCCCTCCGCGGCGCGCCCCTGAACCTCACCCTGGCGAGGCATCGTCGCCCCGAGATCAAAGATTTGCCCGCGAATTTTCATGGTAGTGCCGTCCACGGTCGCCAGAACTCCCACCGGTTGATTGCAGTCCGCGTGGAGCAATCGCAAAAATTCGCGTTCTGCGCTCAGGCAAAGCCGGGTGTCGAAATGATTAATTTCTCCGAGCATTTGTCGTAGCTGATCGTTATCGGAACGAATTTGGACGGCAATAATCCCCTGCCCGCCGGCGGGCACGAAAACCTCGCGGGGCAATTGGGCAGCCCAAAATTCGCTATGTTCGAATTGGATCAGCGCGCCTTGTGGATCGAACCCGAGCCGTCGCAAGCCGGCACTTGCCAGAATGATGGCGTGCCACTCGCCCTTCCCGAGATTGCGCAATCGCGTTGGAACATTTCCGCGCAACTCAACGATTTCGAGGTCCGGTCGCTTCCAGCGCAGTTGATGTTGCCGTCGAACGCTTCCGGTGGCGACGATTCCGTCGCGCGGGAGTGATTCCAAGTCGCAAGGCGAGGTCGCGACAAGGACGTCGTCCGCGGCAACTCGCGGAAGCACGGCGCCGATTTCGGTTTTTGGCGCCAGCGTACTCGGCAAATCTTTAGCGCTGTGCACAGCGAGATCGACGCTGCCTCGCAACAGCTCGCGCTCGATTGCCCCCGTAAACAAACCTTTTCGCCCGGCGCGAATATCTTGAATCGCAGTTTTTGGATCGTCCCCGCGAGTTTTGACTATTTTGGTCTCGCATTTCAGATCGGGCCAGCGCGCTTCAAGCGCTTGCATCACCTGCTCGGTTTGAATGACGGCCAGCTGGCTTCCTCGAGTGCCAACGACAATTTTGGTTTTGCCTGCCCGCTTCATCGCTCTTGTTCTGTAGCGGCGGTCTCCGACCGTCGCAAATTGCGGCGTTCGCGAGCGAGTGACCCGAAATTACGTCTCTTCTTCAGTTTATCAGCCAGCATCACTTTTTGGGGTGTGATTATTTCCCAGCCGCGAGGATCTCGCGTTCGCGCTCAGTCGAGACTCCCCACTAAAATGGGGAACCAAAGTGGAACCGCTCATGCCGAGAAAGGTAATCAATGCCGCTAATCCGTTCGCTCCCGCCGTCCATGTATCGATTTGCGCCTTTATCGTGGCATTACATCGCCTGCGCATTCAAACTGCACCATGACCAACAAGTCGCTCACGCGAAAATGGAACATCTAAATCCGCCTGAACTGCCTGATTGGAGCGATCTCTTTTCGCAAGTCGTGGTGGCGGAGGGAGCCCGGATTGTCGCGGTTTCGGGCCAGGTGGGAGTCGATGCACGGCAAAAAATCGCGGGGGATGGCAGTTTTGCGGCGCAAACTGGCAAGGCATTTTCGAATCTCGCGGTCGCCCTCTCAGCAGCGCGTTGCTCTTTTGCTGACGTGGTGAAGCTGACGATTTATGTGGTCGAGTATGAGCAGCACAAAGCGGCGATCATTCGGGAAGCGGTGAGAAAAGTCTTCAATGGCCGAAAGCTGCCGGCGCTCAGCTTGATTGGTGTGCAGGCGCTCGCCAAGCCGGACTTCAAAATCGAAGTAGACGCAATTGCGGTTGCGGCGGCGAACTAATCGGCCCCAAATCTTTCGGCTGAGCCGTTATGGTAAAGTAACGGTCAGCAGATGAATCAGACGAAAACCAACTGGCAAAGATTAGCGCTGGTTTCCGCGGGTTGGATTGCAGTCGGCCTGGTGTTTTCGGCTGTTTCCTACGGCGTCGCGCTCAGTCAAAACGATAAGCGATTCGGGATCGCGGCGGCACTCAAGCTCAATCTCCTGTTATTCGGCCTCTGGGGCGTTTTCTCACCGCTCATCGTCCGCTTTTGCCGGCAGTTTCGAGTCGAGTTCCGGCGACTTAACGTCAGAAATCTCGCGATTCACGTTCCGGCGGTCATGATTTTTTCACTCATTCATGAACTGTCCCTTCTCACGATACTTTGGTCGACCAGCGCGCCAGTCAGGGCCGAGTTCTCATTGCTCGGGTATTATGGGAAACACTTCGGATACGGTTTTTACATCGACTTGATTATCGCTTCGCTAATTGTGATTGGAGCGCATGCATTGCTTTATTACGATGATTTCCGCGCAAGCGAGTTGCAACAATCGTCCTTAAAAACGCAGTTGGCCCAGGCCCAGCTTCGAGCGCTGAAGATGCAGTTGCATCCGCATTTTCTGTTCAACACCCTGCACTCGATTTCCTCGCTCGTTCTGGAAGATCCGCCAAAGGCTAACAGCATGATCGCACGCCTCGGCGATTTTCTGCGACTAACTCTGGAGAATTCCGACCAGCAACTGGTCACGCTCAAAGAAGAAACAGAATTCCTTCGGACGTATTTGGAGATCGAACAGGTTCGCTTCGGAGATCGTTTACAGGTGGCGTTCGAAATCGAACCGGTAACTCTTTCCGCTCAAGTTCCGCATCTCATTCTGCAACCGATCGTCGAGAACGCGATCCAACATGCGGTCGCGCCTCGGATCGCACGGAGCCAAATCCAGGTCTACGCCAACCAACGAAACGGACTTCTTTGCCTCGAGATCAGGGACAATGGACCGGGGATTGTCTCGAGCGATGATTTGGTGGCAAACAACGGGTTGGGATTGAATAACGTCCGTGCGCGACTCAATCAAATTTACGGACAGAATTTTCGTTTCGAATTGACGAACAATCAGGGCGGCGGACTCACTGTGGGCGTGGAGATTCCATTCCAGATCCGGGCCGCGGCTTCTTAATCAACGTGAAAAGCGATCATATTCGAGCGTTGATTGTCGATGATGAACCGCTCGCGCGAAAATTCATTCGCCGAATGTTAAAGGACGATCGCGAGATCGAAATCGCGGGCGAAGCGACCAACGGCAAAGAGGCCGTGTCTATGATCCGGAAGCATGAGCCCGACCTTGTTTTCCTCGACGTCCAGATGCCCGAGATGGATGGCTTCGCCGCACTTCAATCGATTCAAGCCGACAAGCTTCCCGAAATTATTTTCACGACGGCCTACGAACAATACGCGGTTCGCGCGTTCGAACTTCATGCGCTCGATTATCTTTTGAAACCCTTCGATCAAACGCGATTTAAAGACGCAATTAAGCATGCTAAAGAGCGCTTTGGTTCCGGCCGCGAGGATGGGCGCGCGCAGATCGGCGCATTGCTGGAAAGCCTCAGGAAGAAGACAGAGCATCTCGAACGAATCGTGATTAGATCCGGGGGGCGGATCACGTTTCTGAACACGAACGAGATCAATTGGATCGAAGCGGACGATAAATACGTTCACCTCCACACCGACAAAAACAATCCGATGGTGCGGCAGACCCTGAGCGCGATGGAAGCGCAGCTCGATCCGAAAAAATTCCGGCGCATTCATCGTTCGACTATCGTCAACGTCGAGCGCATCAAAGAATTACAGCCGCTATTTAACGGCGAACACTCGGTCCATTTGCAAGACGGGACCAAGCTCACTCTTAGCCGAAACTACAAAGACAAACTGTTCGAGCTGCTTGGTAAACCGCTGTAGCGGTCTGTTCGTCGCGCCGTGACTCGGCGCATTCACGACTTTTTTGCGGCTTGTCACGACATTCTCGTCGGTCAAGCAATTTGACGTCGTACTGTTGTTGCAAAAACAAACGCCATGAAGACGCCACAAGAATCGGACAACATCGATACGCGTTACACGCGCAAACAGTTTTTGATCGGCGGCGGAATTGCTGCGGTCAGTCTCTTTTGCAGCCCAAGGCTATTGCAGGCGCAACCGGGGACGTCCCCAGCTGCTGCCGCGCAATCATCGACGCCAGAATCAGCCGAAAACGTCCCCGATTTTCCAGACCATCATTCGCCATTCGATCGGGCACGCGTGAAACGTTTCGTAATTGCCGGTCACATGAACCTGGCCGCGGTGAAAGCGATGCTGACCGAAGAGCCGAGGCTCATCAACGGGACGATCGACTGGGGCAATGGAGATTTTGAGACGGCGCTCGGCGGCGCATCGCACATGGGCCGGCGCGACATTGCCGAATATCTGCTGGAACACAACGCGCGGATGGACATCTTCGCCGCCACGATGCTCGGCAAGATCGACATCGTGCAAGCAGCCGTCGCTGCCTTTCCGGACATCGTCCGCGTTCCAGGCCCGCACGGCATTCCATTGATTATTCACGCGCAGAAAGGGGGCCCGCTGGCGAAGCCTGTGCTCGACTTCCTGCAAACGATCGTTGGTCCGCCACCCACCCAGCCGGCAAAACCGAAATAGCCGGCCAAATTCGAAATCTATGAGAAAAAATCTACTTATCCTCGTTGTTTGTTCCTTCTGCGCCTGGGCGACGGCGGCGAATGACTTCACCGAAAAAGTTGCGGGCATTGTCGCTCAAATCCAATACGGAGATTACGCCGGCGATCAGGCTGCGATGCAAAAAGGCTACGACGAGCTAACGCCTTTTCTTGAGAACAAGGAACTTGCGCCACGCATCCGTTACTGGCGCGGCTTCGCCCAATGGCGGCGCGCAATCAATGGGTTCAACGACAAAGTTGATCCGAAAACGCTGGAACAACAATTGAATCTCGCGCTCGACGAATTCAAGGCGGCCCTTGAGATCGATCCCAAATTCGTTGAGGCCAAGATCGGCACAATCTCGTGCACTGGATTTCTTTTTTTCGTGCACAAAGAGGACGAAGCGCATCGAAAAGAGCGGCGGGCTCACATCATGGCGTTGTTGAAGGAGGCCGACGAAATGGCGCCCGACAATCCGCGACTCATCTGGGTGCACGGACCCATTTATTGGAATACGCCGGTCGAACAAGGCGGCGGGCAAGACAAAATGATCCAGGTCTTTGAAAAGGCGGTCGAACATTGTTCCTACGCCGGTGCGAACGCTGACCCGCTCGAACCAGCATGGGGAAAACCAGAATTACTGATGAGCCTCGCCTATGCCTACATGAATAAGAAAATCCCGGACCCAAAAGCAGCGGAACCATGGGCTCGCCAGGCACTCGCCATCGTTCCCCACTGGCATTACGTCCGGGACATTTTGTTGCCGCAAATTCTCGCTGCTAAAGCCAAGACCGCAAAATCGACGCCGTGAATGCAATGATGGAAGCGGCCAATCCGGTTGATTTGCTCTTCGCCGACATGGACAAGCTCGGGCCGGGTAGCGATGCCGACACGCTGTATGTTTTGCGGTCTTTACCTCGACACCGTTTCGATGTGGTGGTCGATGCCGGCTGCGGCACAGGAAGGCAGACTCTCGCGTTGGCGAAAGAATTAATTTCACCTATCGAAGCGATTGATTCCTACCAGCCGTTCCTGAACCGGCTCAAACGGCAGGCCACGAAGAAAGGCGTCGCGCATCTTGTTCGCACCCAATGTATGAATATGAAAGAGATTCCGGATGCCTTTCCAAAAATCGATCTGCTTTGGGCGGAAGGCGCCGCTTACAATATTGGATTCGCCAACGCGCTGAAAATTTGGGCTGAAGCGATAAAACCAGGCGGCTTTGCAGTGGTCAGCGAACTCTGCTGGCTCCGCACCGAGAAAATTCCGGAGCCGGTCTGGGAATTCTTTCAAATCGGCTATCCGGACATGCAATCCGTCCCGCAAAATCTCGAGATCGCCGAAGAAGCCGGCTACAAAATTTTCAATACCTACACGCTGCCCGAAAAAGCGTGGACTGAAGACTACTACGATATTCTCGAGCCGCGGGCCAAGTCGCTCGCCGGCCATCCCGACTCCGCCGTTCGCGAGTTTGCGGCGGAAACGATCAGGGAAATTGAGACATTCAAGATTTCGGAAGCGAGCTACGGCTACGTTTTCTACATCCTTCAAGCGAAATCCTGAACCACCTCAACCATTCCATGAAAATTAAAACTGTATTCGCAATTATGGCCTTGCCGTTGCGGAAAACGCGCCGGTTCGTAACCAAGGCCCGCAATCCGTTTATTCAACTGCTCCTACTGGTAACCCTCTTAGCGGTTACGCCTACGAGGATGCGGGGAGCAGAGATTTGGACAGTGCTCGCCGGTGATCCTCCAGGCGACGGCAAGGACCCATCATTGGCCGATGCCGCCCAACTATCCTATCGCTACGATAAACAGCAAGACTTACTGTTGTTTCGCGTCACCCTCTTTGGTCCGCCGAACCCGGAGAAGTTTGGGGTAAATATCGTTGTCGATACTGGCGGAGACGAAGCCGCCAAAATGAATTGGTGGGGTGCGAACAAGGATTTCAAATTCGACAAACTCGTTACGGCCTGGGTCACACGCACGCCCAACGGCTATCAGGGAACGATCGGTGTTGCCGACACGAAGGGTGTGAAGGAGAAACACTTCACCAATCTGTCCCACGACAACCTCCAAATCCGGATTGAAGACCGGTCGTTCCTAATCGGCATCAAGCGGACGGATATCACCGACAAGATGAAGATGGATCTGATCGCCGCGGTCGGCTCGAATGAGAAATGGAATGACGATGTGCCGGGTATCAAGTCGACGACTCTCGATCTTGCTGCCCAGCCGTCCAAGCGAGGGCTCCGGGAAATTGATTTAAGCCGGAACAATCTCGAACTCCCCGCAGGTTATCAAACGCTTGCCGACGACGCGGCGCCGGTTGTGGTCAGGAAAGGCAAGGGCTCGCAGCCCTTAATCCTAATTCCGGGCATGTATTCCGGCCCAAAATCTTTCGATAGCTTTATCGCGCGAAATGAACCGAGCTACAGTTTCTATGTTTTGACGCCGGCGGGTCTCAATGGAACACCAGCGCGCTCTATGCTCGGTCCGGGTTGGAGTTTTAGCGAGTTGACGTGGACGCGCCAATTGGAACGGGACATCCTTGATTTGATCAATCGAGAGAAACTGATCAAGCCAGTGATCATCGCCGGACAGATGCCCGCATCTGTTGCGGCGATCGAACTTGCGGAGGACCATCCCGAGCAGATCGGAGGCGTCGTTCTCGTTGGCGCCAACCCGGTGCAGTTCGTCTTCTCTCCCAAGGATCCAACCCGAAAGACCCCGGCTAACCCGGAGGAACGGACTCGCATGGTTGATGAAGCGTTGGGAGCAAACTGGTTTAAGTTCGTAACGCCGGAGACCTGGTTAAGTAACGACTTTCCACCGGAATCGCTTTCGGCGGTACCGGCCATAGGTCAACAAGCTCGGGATGAGTTAGAGCAAGCGCCTCTGCCGGTCAAAATTCGTTATCTCTGCGAATTCTCGGCTTCGGACGTAACTCGTAAGTTTGATAAATTGAGTGTCCCCGTCCTGGCACTAATTCCGGGTTTCGACGACAAATTTCTGGCTGACCCAGCGAACAATGGGATGAAGATGGCCTATATCGATAGATGGGAGAATCTAAATCCCAAACCTCCCAAACTCCAACTGGCAAAGATCCCAAACGCCCGAATCCTGGTCCTAGACGACCAGCCTAAACAAGCTGACGACGCCGTTATCAAGTTTGTCGAACAGAGCGTCAAAGAATCAGGAGGGAAGAGTTAAGAAACGCAGCGCGCGCCAGACGTTGTTACTCGCTGGCATTTTTAGCGCAATCTTTGTTGTCGCAAACGTGGCGATGAAAATAATCTACAAGAGTCGTGAAGGAAAAATCCAATAAGCCAAACTTCCTCGGACTGCGGACTGCCATTTATCACGCTCCGGATTTGGAGAAGGCAAAAGACTGGTATTCGAAAATTCTCGGGATCTCTCCCTACTTTGATCAACCGTTCTATGTCGGTTTCAACGTGGGCGGTTATGAGCTTGGTCTCGACCCTGATCCTGCCTCGAAATCAGGCGCCGGCGGTGTGACGGTTTATTGGGGAGTTGCTGACGCAAACGCGTCATTGCAACGATTGCTGTCACTTGGGGCAACAGAGCGGACCACTGTTCAGGAAGTTGGTGAAGGCATTCGGGTGGCGACAGTGCTCGACCCCTTCGACAACGTTTTCGGGATTATCGAGAACCCTCACTTCAATCTCGGTTGAGCGTCGCTACAGCTCTGATGGACGCAGTGAATTCTCAGCCACCGGAGGATGTTCCGATCCGGCCTGCGCCCGGTTCAGTTCGCGAGCGATCGATTCCTGAAATTCGGCGACATGTTCGACAATAATTTGCTCGGCCGCGGCGACCTGTTCACGCCGCATCGCCAACGATTGCTCGGCAATCGATTGCAACGAATCAATGTCGTAAAGATAAACGCCGTCGAGCGCGTCGACGTTGGCGTTGACGTTGCGCGGCACGGCGATGTCGATGATGAAAAGAGGCCGGTCGATTCGCCCGCGCAACATCGGCTCCAATTGTTCGCAGGAAAGCAAAGGCACCTCCGACGACGTGGAAGTCACCAGGATGTCGATCTCGCGACATTGATCCAGCCAGCTCTCAAACGGGATTGCTTTGCCGGCGACTAATTCAACCAGATTGTCCGCGCGTTCCGCCGAGCGATTGCTAACGCGAAGATCGCGCACGCCGCGAGAAACCAGAGCGCGCGCCGTTTTCTCGCTGGTCTCGCCCGCGCCGAGGACCAAAACCTTGCACACGCCGAGATTGCCAAAAATTTTCTGCGCGAGATCGACTGCGACCGATCCAACCGAAACCGCACCGCGCGTGATTTCGGTGTGAGTGCGAACCTGCTTGGACACCCGGAAAGCGCGCTGAAACAATCGATGAAGGTATCGGCCGGCGGCGCCATTCGCTCGCGCTGTTTCATACGCTTTCTTGGCTTGCCCAAGAATTTCAGTTTCACCGATGACCATCGAATCGATGCCGGAGGCAACCCGGAACAAATGCCGAACACACTGCGCGTCCTCGTAACGATAGAACGGCGCGGAATCCGCCGAAATGTGTGAATCGATCTTCCGATCGAGGCAACGCGCAATGTCGAGTGTCGATACTCGCGACGCGGATACGCCGTAAACTTCGACGCGGTTGCAGGTGGAGAGCAACAGCGCTTCCGAGCAACCAGCGCTCCGCAACAAGGAATCGACCTCGGCGTTACCAGCAAAACGCTCGAGGGTTTCGACGTCGGCGGTGTGATGACTCAATCCCACGCAAAAAACATTCATGGCGCGTGGGTTGAAGCAGTGAATGTGATTCCCCAAAGGAGCGTTAAAGCGGCGCTGAACCCGACAACACACAGCGCCGCCACCCGTTTCGGCGCGAACCAGTGCAAATACCGGCCCTGTAGAATCAGTCCATAGAGAATCCAGACAGCAATCGCACAAATAATTTGTGTCCACGGCAACGGTTCACCAACGAAAAAGCCGCTGAACAATCCGACCGTGTAAAGCACGAAGCCCCACCACAGCAATCGGATGATCGCCGCGAACAAATCCGTCAACGGCGGCAGATGATAGAAGATCGAATGAATTTGGTGGGTTTTGAGTTGGCGCTCCTGCACGAGGTACATCACCCCGGCAATGCAGGCCAAAGCGAATGCGCCATATGCCACCAGCGAAATCGAGGCGTGAAATTCTAACCAGGAATTCGGCGGCAGTTTCCCTCGTGCGTGCGGATGATCGATCGGAAACAGTAAGGCCGTGAGTTGGAGGAGCACCACCAACGGCGCGGTGAACGCGCCCATCAATGAAAGCCGGTAGGCCGGACCGACCACCATATAAAAAAGCGCAACCGACCACGCGACGAAAACGATCACTTCGAACAGATTTGTGATTGGGCAACGGCCAACGGCATGGCCACGCACGTACAAAAACGCAGTCTGAAAAACGAACCCCAGGGCGACGGCAACGAAGTTGAACCGCATCGGCCGAAACACTCCACCGCGCAACCCCAGAACGGTGTGCGCAATCGCCACCAAAAAACAGATCGTTGAAGCTATGAGAAGATATCGACCCACGGGGAGTATCTATTCTAGAGGCAGGTCGATGCTTGGCAATACCCGGAGGACTCGCCAGTGATGCCTCATTGACCTCTCATTCGCGCCCGCTAGCATCGCATTCGTGAGTTCTGATGCCCTTGAAAAACTGCGCGGCGGGATCCGGGATGTGCCTGATTTTCCGAAGAAAGGCATCGTCTTCAAGGACATCACGCCAGTCTTGAAGAACGGCGATTTGTTCCGTTTATCGATTGATCTCTTTCTCGAAAACTGCAAAGGCAAGAAGATCGATAAAATAGTCGGAATTGATGCCCGCGGATTTTTGTTTGGGTCTGCGGTCGCTTACGAACTCGGCGTCGGGTTTGTTCCGTTGCGGAAAAAAGGACGCCTTCCCTACAAAACTGAGAGCGCTAAATATTCGCTGGAGTACGGCGAGGCGGAAATGGAGTTGCACATCGATGCCATTACCCGCGGCGAACGAATTGTTCTCATCGACGATCTCCTAGCCACTGGAGGAACGTCAGCCTCGGCGGCAACGCTGATTAAAAAAGTCGGCGGCGATCTTGTCGCGGCGATTTTTTTGATCGAACTCGAATTTTTGAACGGCCGGGAAAAACTCAAACCGACCGAAATCATTTCGTTTCTGAAATATTAGGCCGTTTCCTTAACAATCACCTGCACATCAATTTCCTGATGCGCCAGTTGATCGCGAATCTGGGCCAATAACTCAACTGCTCGCGCATCCGGCATGTGAGCACAGCGCACTTCAATTCGCGTCCGTTTTTGTGCGAGCTCCGGGTGCGACTCCGCAAATTCGCCGTCGAGCAAGAAAGATGCATAAGCGTTGAAGCGCTCCTGTAATTGAAACAACTGTTCATGAGAGCCGTCCCATGCCTGCGGCTCGTTCATCACCAACACCGCTTCATCAGACTTGGCGTCGTGACCGATCATATCGATCACGCCGATTCGGTCTTCGCTTTTTCCACGATCGCTGTCCGGTTCAGCCATTGGATTTGAAAGTTCACCGTTACGCGTTGAACGTTCAAGCGATGAAGCGGACAAATTCCAAAGGCGCGAACCTGACTTTGCTGGGCCGAAGCGAGGTAAAGCTGCCGTCAACTCCATCCGAAGCTCGGCTGGAGACGTTTCCCAATCCGGCGCGCCGCAATTATCACATTCATTTTGAAACCGACGATTTCACCTGTCTTTGTCCCGTAACCAGCCAACCCGATTTTGCGAGGATTGAAATCGATTACGTGCCGGACCGTCTTTGCGTCGAAAGCAAGTCGCTGAAATTTTATCTCGCATCGTATCGTAACGAGCGCGCGTTCAACGAAGCGGTCACCAATCGGATTCTCGACGATTTCGTGAAGGCCTGTTCGCCGCGGGAAGCGACTATTACCGCGCAATTCTCCGCGCGCGGCGGAATCGCGCTCAGCGTCCGCGCGGAATATCCGAACCCTGAATCCCCAAATTCGAAATCCGAAATCCGAATTTCGAAACAGGCACGAAATTCAAAATCTGAATGATCGAAGCGGTTCCTTCATCGTTTCGTTTCGAAATTCGGTCTTTTGTTTTTGTATTTGTTTCGCTATTCGAGATTCGAATTTTCTTATTAGATGAAGCACGCAATCGTTCTCCTCAGCGGCGGGCTTGATTCCGCGACCACTTTGGCGATCGCGCGATCGCAAGGCTACGAAACCAACGCTTTATCGTTCGATTACGGGCAACGCCATCACCGCGAGCTGGAAGCGGCGAAGAGAATCGCAGGCTCGCTCGATGCGAAAAGGCATCTTGTCGTCAAAATCGACATCCAGATCTTTGCCGGCTCGGCGCTCACCGACAAAGTCGATATTCCAAAATCGCGAACCGAAAAACAAATCGCGACCGGAATTCCGGCGACCTACGTTCCGGCGCGAAACACCATTTTTCTCGCGCACGCTCTGGCCTGGGCGGAAACCATCGGCGCCGGCCATATTTTCATTGGCGCGAACGCGATCGATTACAGCGGTTATCCCGATTGCCGGCCTGAGTTCATAATGCTGTTCGAGACGCTGGCCAACGTCGCAACCAAATCGGGCGTCGAAGGCGCGCGGATCCAGGTTCACGCGCCGCTCATCAAAATGTCGAAGGCCGACATCGTCCGCAAAGCGGTCGAATTGAATATCGATCTTTCACTTACCCACAGCTGTTATGATCCGCTTCCGGATGGGCGGGCGTGTGGCGAATGCGATTCCTGCCAGTTGCGACAAAAAGGATTTCGCGAGGCCGGGGTTACTGATCCAATCAAATACGCGAGCGCTGCGAACTCGACGGCTTAAAGCCGTCAATTTTAGAGCTCATCCCCAGGACGTGAAGCCATTCGGATTATTCGAGCTGACGAAACGCGAACAGCGAATCGTCATTGTGATCGTGACAGTTTTGGTCGTGATCGCATTCGCGAAACATTTTTGGCAAAGCGCGCCGCACGCGCCGATGACTGGAAAGCCGTCACCGGCCGCTGATTCAACAGATCAATTGGCGGATAAATCGGGGAAACGTCCGTAACCAACAAACACGGAGCTTGCCTCCTCCTCTTCTGATCCCGCCGATCCGAGTTTGAAATCGAAAACGCCGACACCGGATTTTTTTTGTCCGTTGTAAGTGCTGTGTTCGCTCGCGCCGATCATCAGTCGTTGATTGGTGGCCTTGTCGCGTCCGACATAAATCATGATCTGAGTGATGTCGGGCTCATGGCTGGCTCCGGAAGCACTCGCCCAGAACAACAAGTCACCCGGTCTCAGTCCGTCGAGCTCGAATGTGTCATCATTGTGACCGAGCACCGCCTGAAAATTCCCGGCTTTGCGGACCCAGGTGTACTGGTCGCGCGCATCGCGGGGCACGTTGCTCAGACCTGATTTTGTCAGCACATAATGAATGAATCCGGAGCAATCCAATCCGCCGTTGGCAGGATCAGCCGACGCGTATTTGTAACCAAGATTTCGTTTCGTTAGGTCGAAGCCGGTTTCGACAATTTTGCGCACATCCGAGGAGTATTGCGGGGCTTCGGCGATATCACTGGTCGAAATGGCCGAAGTTTGCACTTCTTTAGGAGTGGGTGGCGGCGTTTTCGCCTTTTCCATCAACGCCGGTGTAATCGTGGCCATCGGTGCAGGCAATTGAGCATTCGGAGTTGTCTCCGGCACGGTCGGTATTGGCTTTTCCAACTCTTCTTTCGACGCTTCCGGAGTAGTCCGTGCGGCCGGCGAAAGAACTTCCGGTAAACTCGGCACCGGTCTCGATTCCGAAGTTTCATCCGGCGTGAGTTCGGGGACCGGTGTCACGGTTTCACTCGGTGACGGCGTTGTCATTAATTCCGGGGCGCGGATTACTTTCGGCGGAGTTCGTCCGCGTGGGCCGGGGTTAATCGGCCGGACCGGCTCGAAATATTGCGTTTCAGGACTCTTGCTTTCAGCCGGCGTCGGGGCTGGCAACGGCGTTTCGCCATAGGATGGAATCGACCCCGGACTTTCTGTGGATGACGACAGTGGAGACGGGGTCGGCGATGAAGAAGTTTGCGCGTGCCGTTTTCGTGGCGTCGCCACGGGCGTCGGACGAGTAAAGAATCTCTTGAGTTTGTCGCCGAGCGTTTCTTTTTCTTCCTGAGCGCGGGCCGGCGCGAGGCTCATCGCGACGGCCAGTCCGATCACGAAGAGAAAACGGCCGTTTATTCTCACGCCGCCAGTTCTTGAAGAACCGCTTGATTCATTCGGATTCCAATGTCGAAATTTTCCAGCGGAAAATTCTCGTTAGGCGAATGGGCGCGACAATCCTGCAACGCCAGGCCCAGCAAGAGCGTCTCCACGCCGAGAATTTTTCGGAAGTCGGAAACGATCGGAATGCTGCCGCCTTCGCGAATCAGCGACGCATCCTTGTTGAACGCTTTCTTCAAGGCGCGCTGGGCAGCTTTGCCGAATTTGTTGTTTGGGTCCGTCAAATACCATGGACCCGAATGACCACTCACCATCTCGACACTCACTCCGGGCGGAAGATTTTTTTGGAAATGCTTTTTCACCAGCTCGACAATCTTGTCGCCGGTCTGATTTGGAACGAGCCGAAATGTAAGCTTCGCCATCGCGTGACTCGGCAAGACAGTTTTGGTGCCCGGGCCCTGATAACCGCTTCCCATTCCATTGATCTCGGCCGTCGGACGAGCCCAAATTCGCTCGAGCGTGCTGAAACCGGCTTCACCAAAAAGGGCGGGCGCCTTTGTTTCCCCGAGAATTTCCGCATCGGCATCGACCGGTAATTTTCGCCAGGCTTCGCGTTCCCAATCCTGCAACGGCACCACGTCGTCATAAAATCCATCGACAGTGATGTGACCATTCTTGTCATGGAGACTGGCCAGCATTTCGGACAGCGCTGCGGCCGGATTCGCGACCGCCCCGCCGAAAACGCCCGAATGCAAATCCATCTTCGCGCCTGTGACTTTAACTTCGAGCGCGGCCACTCCTCGCAAACCATAACTAATCGTCGGCTGATGCTTGGCGACCATTCCAGTGTCCGAAACGACCACGACATCGCATTTCAATGCATCGCGATTGTCGGTCAGGAATTTTCCAAGGTTTTGACTGCCGACTTCCTCTTCGCCTTCGACCACCAGATCGATGTTTACCGGCAGGTCGCCGTTCTTTTTCAGCGTTTCCTGGATTCCGATGATGTGGGCCAGAATTTGTCCCTTGTTGTCGGTCGCGCCGCGCGCAAACACGTAGCCGTCTTTCAAAACCGGCTCGAAGGGCGGCGAATCCCACAAGTCGAGCGGATCCGGCGGCTGAACATCGTAATGGCCGTAAAGCAGAACTGTGGGCCGGTTTTTTTTGTGTTCGTTCCGGGCCCAGACAACCGGGTGACCGGCCGTGGGCACGACTTTCGATTCCAAACCGATGTTAGTCAGCTTTTTGGAAAGCCAGTCGGCGCAGTCACGAACTTTGCCCGCGTACTTTTCGTCGGTCGAAACGCTCGGGAACCGCAAAAAGGAATAATAATCTTCGAGATATTCGTCGCGCATACCCGAAAGCTAAACGCTTTTTGACGGTTTGCCTATCACTTCCGGCCCAGGCCGACTCGGACCAGATAAAAAATCGACGCCACTACCAGCACAATTCCGGTAACCGTGAATTCGCGCATGCTTGCGTGGGCCAAAATCCAGACGATGGCGATGATTGCCAGCGCAGGCACAATTTTCATTCCCGGGAACGACAACGGTCGATCCCCGCTTTCCCGGAAATCTTTCGCAATGAGAACCCAGCACCCGGCGCAACAAAGGAAATACATCAACAAAACGGCAACGTTGGAGAGTATGGCCAGCTGTTCAAATGTTCCTGTGATCGACAACACAAACGCGATGACGGCGTAGGTAATGATCGCGACGTCGGGCGAGCGATAACGTGGATGCACATGCGCAAAAAACGCCGGTAGCGCGCCATCGCGTCCGAACGCGAAGATCATCCGCGGTGAACTCAGGATATCGCTGGTGACAAAGCCAAACGCCGAAATCGTGGCGCCGGCGATCAAAATGGTTCGACCCACGTTGCCGAGAAACTTCGCGGCCGATTCGGCGAGCGGCGCGTCCGGATGATTGGCAAGGTCAGCGCCAAGCGTTCCCTGGGCGACCAGCTGAATCAATATATATATGATGGTGGTGACGATGAGCGCGAGATAGGCGGACCGCGGAACGGTTCGCGCAGGATTCTTCACCTCCCCGCTCGGAATCAAGGCGACTTCGATTCCGACGAAAGCGAAGATCAAAAGAATCACCGCATCGCCGAGCGGTTTACTGCCGGGCCAACCGCTCCAACTCAGGTTGAGACCGTGAATGAAAAAAATTCCAGCACCGATGAACAGCAACAGCGGCAAAAGTTTCGCGACGGTAATGACGGTGACCGCGCCGGCGCCTTCGCGCACGCCACGGATGTTGATCAAAACAAGAAAGGCGTAGACCGCGAACATGACGACGATTCGCAGAATGGGGCTGCCGAGAACCGGAAACACCAGCGCGATTGAATTCGCCAGAACGTTGACTACACCGGCAACTGCGCCGAGCGCCGTTAGAAAATAAAGGATGCCGGCCAAAAACCCGACGTAACGGCCAAACGCGACTTCGACGTAGGCATAGAGACCGCCAGTTAACGAAACGCGACTGCCTGCGATCGCAAAACAAGTGACGAACAAAACCATTGCGACTGCGCAACAAACGAATGCAAGCGGCGCGGCCGCCCCGAGTCCCTTGGCCACCGCGGCGGGGATCACGAAGATTCCCGCACCGATTGTGGAGCTGACAATGTTCGCCGTTAAAGCGGGAACCCCGATGCCGCGGATCAATTGATGATCCACTTGCTCAGCCTGTCGGATTTGGGTGACAGGTTCGCCGGGCATGGGCGGGATGGTGCCGGATTCGGCCACTGCAAGCAAGCCGGAACGGGCGGCTCTCGGAATACCAAATGTGGGGCTTTATCTCCCCAGCACGCCCACAAATTGTGTGATTTTGCTTGTCACCGTCCCCAGGCTACTATATTGCCCATAAGGCTGATAGTTGGGCCCCGCCCACATGCATTTACAATCGCTCGAACTCTTCGGCTTCAAGTCGTTCGCCGACAAAACCCTGTTCAATTTTCACGAGGGCGTAACCGCGATCGTCGGGCCTAACGGTTGTGGTAAGTCGAATCTGCTCGACGCGATCAAATGGGTTCTCGGCGAGCAGTCCGCCAAATCGCTCCGCGGTGGTGAAATGGCCGACGTGATTTTTAACGGCACCGACAATCGCAAGCCGCTGAGTTTTGCCGAAGTCTCGCTGACCTTTACCGATTGCGCGTCGGAATTGAACGTGGACTGGCACGACGTCCGCGTGACCCGCCGGGTTTATCGCGATGGGAATTCTGAATACTTGCTCAACAAGACCGCGTGCCGGTTGAAGGACATCCAAAATCTTTTCGCCGACACCGGCGTTGCTCGTTCCGCTTATTCGATGATGGAACAGGGCAAGATCGACATGATCCTGAGCTCGCGCCCGGAAGATCGGCGCGCGATTTTTGAGGAAGCGGCCGGGATCACCAAATACAAATCGCAAAAAAAGGAAGCGCTCCGAAAATTGGAAGCGACCGAGGCGAATCTTTTGCGCATCGGTGACGTGATCAAAGAAGTGAAGCGGCAAATCGGTTCGCTTCAACGTCAGGCCGGCAAAGCGCGCCGTTATCAGGCGTTCCATGCAGATTTGCGCGTTCTTGATACCCATCATTCCAAGAAGCAACTCGCCAAACTCGAGACTGAGCTCGCGCATTGCCGGTCCGAAATCGAAAAAATTACAGGCTCGGAGCACTCGGGTCGCGCAACAATCGATCAACACGAAAGCGAGTTGGCAGCAGAACGTCAGGCGCTGGACAAAATCGATATCGAAATTGCCGAAATCCGCGCCGAAGCCCAGCGGTTGCAAAGTGAAGTCGCCGCCCATAAAAGCCGGATCGAATTCAATCGACTGCGCAAAGAAGAATTAAATGATTTGATCGAACGCGCGCGGACCGACATCGCCGGCGCCGAAAACAAGCGCAAACAGCACGCGGCCCAGATTCGCGAAAGCGACATTCTCATCGAAAAAACGCAGCAACTTCTGCAATCGAAGCAGAGCGAGCTGGCCCGCGTCACCGAAGCTCTCGATAAATTGCGTGCCCGCCGGGAAGCGCGCGAAACCGAGCGCAAGAACGCAACCGCGTCCCTCTCCAAATTCCAGACGCGAATCGACAAGCTCGAAGATGAATTGGCCGGACTTAGTGCGCGCCGCGAACTGACCGAAGAACAAATTTTCGAACTCGGCACTGAAGTTAAAGAGGCAACCAAAGCTCGCGAACAGCTCATTGCAGAAATCGCCGCTGCTCACAAATCCACTGAGACCGAGCAGAAGAAACTCGATGAATTGCGCGCCCAATCGCAATCGATAGAAGAAAATTTGCGACGCCAGCAGGAACTCCTCGCCAAAGCGGACAGCGACGTTGGCGCATTCGAGCGCACCATGGCGGAAAAACGTTCGATGCTGGAAATTTTGCGCCAGTTGAATGCCGAGGGTGAAGGCCTTGCCCAAGGCTCGCAGGCAGTGCTCAAAGGCTTGGATGATCCGGAGCGTTATCGCGACGCGATCGTCGGCTCGCTGGTCGCGCAAATTGATGTCGATCCAAAGTTCATTCCGGCAATTGAAGCCGCGCTCGGCCGAAATTTGCATGCCGTGATCTTGAAAGACTTGCAAAGCGCCGAAGAAATCCTCGCGCGGTTGACGAAAAAGAAGCTCGGCCACGCCGCATTGTTCGTTTCCAAACTCGGCGCATCCGCCCACGAATCGGTCCGTAAGAGTTTGCCTAAAAACGCGCTGGCCTGGGCGATTGATAAAGTAGTGACTCCCCGCGCCGTCGAGCCGCTCGTGCGCCAATTGCTAAGTGGCGTTGTGATATTTGCGAGATTCGATGACGCCGTTGCGGCAAAAAAAGACGAGCCCACGCTGGCGATGGCGACGCTCGACGGAGAATTTATTTCCGCGGAAGGAATTGTGTTTGGCGGGAGCAGCACAGTGAAAATCGACTCCATGCTCGCTCGCAAAGCCAGAGTCGCTGCGTTGGAAAAAGAAATTGGCGAGCTCGACGTGCAGCAAACAATCGTCGTTCAAAAGCGGGATCACGTGAAAGCCAGCGTCGAGACCGCCTTGCGTCAGGTGGACGAGGTGCGGACGAACCATCAAAACGCGCATCTCTCGCATTCGACATCGGCTCATCGGATTTCGCTGCTGCAAACAGAAGAAAAAGAGGCCGGCCGCAAAATTGAGAATCTAAAATCTGAAAAAGCGACGCTCGAACAGCAAATCGAAGCGGCCAACGAACGCGTTGCAGCACTCGAAGCAGAACTCGATGCTGCGCGCAACGAGCTGGCTGAACATGAAGCGGCCCAACACGACGCTGAGAAAGATGAAAAAGGCGCGCGTTCGGACGAGGAAAAAACCGTCGAATCGCTAAATGATTTGCGGCTGGCAATCGCTACTGCGCGCCAACGAGTGGAAAGTTTGGAAGCGCAGCGCCAGCCAATGGCCGCGCGTGATACCGAGTTGGCGGAGCTGATCGAGTCTCGCAACGCCGATATTTCCAACTACGAGAACAAGCTGACCGCGCAGACCCGGGAAAATCAGGACGCTGAATCGGCAATCAAACAGCACAGCGCGCTCGCCGCCGAGAAAGAAGCACAGGCCGTCGAAATCTCGTCGCGGCGGACCGAACGTCTCAAAGCTGTTCAAACGCGCGAAACTGAACTGCGCAAACTTCGTGATTCGCTGAGCGGGCTGCAAGAAACCCGTGGTCATCAACAGGTCCGCGAGTCGCAATTGCAAATGCAGATCGACAATCTCGCAGAAACGGTTTCGCGCCGCTACCAGGTCGACCTGCGCAGCTTCGCGCCGGACGAAACCGAGTTCGATAAAACTTTGCGCGTCCAACTCAAGCGCGCCGAAAAAGACCCGGCTGCCAATATTGATTTCGCCGACGAAGAATTACAAAATCTCATCACTGACCTCACCCGCCAGCTCGACAACATGGGCCCGGTCAATTTGGACGCGGTCCAGGAGTACGACGAGCTCGAAGAGCGCCATAAATTCCTCGAATCGCAAAATACCGATCTTACCAATTCCCGGCGCGAACTGCTCGACGTCATCGCCAGGATCAACGCGACGACGAAAACTTTGTTCGCCGATACCTTCGCCCAGATCCGGGCAAACTTTAAGGAAATGTTCGCCGAGCTCTTCGGTGGTGGTCGTGCCGATCTCGTGCTGATGGATGAAACCGATCCGCTCAATTGCGGAATTGAGATTTCAGCGAAGCCGCCGGGCAAACAACTGCAAAGTGTGTCGTTGTTGAGTGGCGGCGAGCGCGCCATGACCGCGGTTGCATTGTTGTTCGCGATTTACATGGTGCGGCCAAGTCCATTCTGCGTTTTGGACGAAATCGACGCCCCGCTGGATGAGAGCAACATCAACCGGTTTTGCCGGATGCTCGACCGCTTCATCAGCCAAAGTCAGTTCGTGATCATTACCCACAACAAGCGGACGATTTCCAAGGCCGACATTCTATATGGTGTGACCATGCAGGAGCGCGGCGTCAGCAAGTTAGTCGGAATGAAAATGACGGCGCCCCCCGCGGCCGAACAATCCCCGCCTCAACGCGAGCCGGCTGCTTCACAACGGCAATTTGCCCTGGCCGAAAACGGAAATGGCCACCAAAAAGCGAGCCGGGCCCGCTAGTTTGAAGGCGCCGAGCTGGTAGTGCCAGTCCGGTTCGGACAGCCTAAATATTTGGGACACGACGGCGCGTGTCCCTCCAGTAAAAAAATTTTGCGCGCGGCTGTCGTTCTTGGGTAAAATTCCCGGATGCTTCAAACGGCGCAGCGTGGAAAGAAATCGAAGAAGGCTGCGCCCGGAAAATCAGCGGAAAAAAAGCCCGCTGTTCACGATCGCTTCGTGGAAGGGTTTCGCTGGATGCTGACCGCGCGCATCCTCGAAGATAAACTAGGCGCCCTTTATCGCGGCGGCATGATCGTAGGCGGTGTTTATCTTGGCCGGGGTCAGGAAGCTGTCAGCGCAGCCTGCGGAATGTTTTTGAAAAAGGGCGACGTCTTCGGCCCTCTGATTCGCGATCAGGCGGGGCGCTCTGCCTTCGGCGAACCGTTGCTCGATGTGGTGAGAACATATCTCGGCTCGGTCAAAGGTCCGATGCGCGGTCGCGACGGCAACATTCATCGCGGCCGGCCGCTCGACAATCAATTGGCGATGATCAGTCACCTCGGTTCGATGATTCCGGTGATGGTGGGCAAGCTGATGGCGAAGCGTATGAAGGGCGAAAAAGGTTTCGTTGGCCTGACCACAATTGGCGAAGGCGGGATGCAGACTGGCGCGAGCCACGAAGGATTGAACATCGCCGCGGTAGAGCAAGTGCCGCTGGTGGTAGTCGTCACCAACAATCACTGGGCCTATTCCACGCCTAACGAGCGCGAATTTGCCTGCGCCAACCTGGTCGATCGCGCGATCGGTTATGGTTATGAAGGTCACACAATCGACGGTACCGATTTAAACCAATGCCTTGAAGTCATTGAGACAGCGGTGAAACGCGCGCGGGCCGGGCGGCCGCCTCAGCTGGTTGTCGCCGAAGTTTTGCGATTGGCCGGTCACGGCGAGCACGACGACGCCAGTTACGTTCCGTCGGATATGAAAGGTCAACCGTTCGCTCAGGATCCAGTCGCGCGAACCGAGAAATTCATTCTCGAAAATGGGTTACTCGATGGAGACGGCGTCAAAAAAATGCGCGCCGAAATTGCGAAGCAAGTCGATGAAGCGGTATCGACCGCGCAACAAGAAGATCCGCCCCAACCGCGCGAGGAAGATTGGCGGTCAATGTCGACTAAGGAATTGCTCGACAATCCTTCAGCCTAACGACGATGGCCGTTACGTATCTCGAAGCGATTCGCGAAGCGCAGACCAAGTTGCTGCAGGATGATCCGCGCGTTTTCATTTACGGACAGGACATCGCCGGAAAATTTGGCGGCGCGTTCAAAGCCACTAAGGGGCTCGCGGAAAAATTTCCCGGTCGTGTGCTGAACACGCCGATCAGCGAAGACGCCATGGTTGGAACTGCGATTGGCGCGGCGCTCGAAGGAATGCGGCCGATCGTCGAAATGCAGTTTGCCGATTTCTCCAGCATTGCGCTCAACCAGATTCTGAACAATGCCGGCACGCATTACTATCGAACCAACGTTCCGGTACCGATCACGGTGCGGCTGCCATCCGGCGGAACGAAAGGCAGTGGCCCGTTTCACAGTCAGAGCATGGAAGGGCTTTACTCACATTATCCAGGTGTTGTGGTAATGACGCCTGCCACGGTCGAAGACGCCTACACCATGTTGATCGATGCGGTGGCAATCGATGATCCGGTCGTTTACTGCGAGCACAAATATCTTTATTACCACCTCAAGGCCGACGCCTTGCCGAAGGAAAGTTTTCCGGTCGGCAAAGCCCGAATCGTCAGGCCGGGGCGCGATCTAACAATAGTCACTTATAGCGCGATGCTGCATGAGGTGATCGGCGTCGCTAACGAATTACAGCGTGAAGGATTTGAAATTGAAATTGTCGATCTTCGCACGGTGAAACCGCTCGACACCGAGACCGTGCTTGCGTCCGTTGCCCGAACCGGGCGTTTGCTTGCTGTCGGCGAAGCGTTTCCGTGGGGCGGTGTAACCGCCGAAGTGATTTCGCGCGTTACAACTGAAGGTTTTCACCTGCTTGATGCCGCGCCCGTTCGAATCAACGCCAAGGACACGCCGATTCCTTATCATCCGAACCTTTGGAGCGAACACCGTCCAAACCGGCAAACGATTTTGGCTAAGGCGCATCAAATCTTGCGAGAGTAACTACTCAACAACTCAACTCCTCAACCGCTCAACTATCTCATGCCTCAAGTTCCAATCACCATGCCGCAACTCGGCGAATCAATGGCCGAGGCGACAATCGTTTCCATCAAAGTTAAACCCGGCGACAAAGTTTCCGCCGATCAGGAGATCATCGAAGTCGAGACCGACAAAGCTGTGATGGGCGTCACTACCCCGTGCGCCGGCGAGATCGCGAAGATCGATGCCGAAGTGAAAGGAACCTACTCTGTCGGAACGGTGCTTGGATACGTTGAGGCCAGCGAAGCGGACGCAGCGCGATTTCAAAAGCGCGCCCCGCAGCAACCGCAAGGCGAAGTGGCGAAGGAAATTCCCGGCCGCCAGGAAGAAGCAACCCCGAAGTCCGGAAACGGCAGCGGTTCCCATTTTCAAGTGGATGACGTCGAGCTTCCCCAAGTCTCGACCGGCGTCGAAGCCGGACAACGCGGAGGTCTTCCGGTCCCGGCAAGCGCGAAAGGCGCTGGATATCTTTCGCCGCGCGTCCGCGCGCGCATGGCGGAATTGCAATTAACTAACGCCGATCTCGCGGGAATTGCGGGAACCGGCACTGCCGGACGCGTGACGATAAAGGACCTCGAAAATTTTCTGAACTCAATCGAATCGCAACCAGCCGAAAAACCAAGCGCGATCCGGACCGGCGTTGCCGATGCGATGCGCCGAAGTTGGACACGACCGTTGGCGACGGTTGGCGTTTCGGTTTGTCTCGATCCCGTTTTGCAAGACCGCTCTAACCGCGACCCAAAACCCGGTCCGGCGTTGTACGCGTTACGCGCCCTGGCTCTTGCGCTCGCCGAACAACCCAATGCCGCCGCGCGATTAATTGGCGGTCGCGCGATCGGTTCTCAATCGATCGACATTGGTCTCGCGGTTGAAGCGGGCGAAGGAATTATGGTCCCGGTGATTCGAAACGCAGACAAAACATCGCTCGCCGATCTGACCACAAAATACGCGGAACTCGTCGATCTGGCGCGGCGTCGCCGTTTAACGAGCGAAATGACTTCCGGTGGAATCGCGTCGGTTTCGAATTTCGGGACGTTTGGACTGGATTGGGGAACGCCAATTCCCCTGCCCGATCAAACGATGATTCTCGGCCTAGGCGTCGGAAAGAAAACACCGGTGTGGGATGATTCTAAAAACGAATTTATCCCGAGAACCGAAGCCCAGATGACTCTTAGTTTCGATCATCGCAGCCTCGACGGCGGGGGTGCAGGGCGACTGCTCAAACGCGTGATCGAATTGCTGGAAGATCCGAAAAAATTGTAGCCGCCTCGCTCTGTCGAGGCGTCCCTAATCACGGCGACAGAGCGCCGAGACTACAAAGTTTGCGACGGTCGGAAACAGCCGCTACAATTTCAGAGCAATGTACAAGGACAAGGAATTCGAAACGAAGCGCGATCTGGACGTAATCCTGATCCCGGCTGGTCAGAAATACACCGTCCCGGCCGGAACGAAGGGCGTGATCACTCAGGCGTTGGGCGGAAATTACACGATCGCGACACAATACGGTTTGTCGCAGGTCGCCGAAAGAGATTTGGATGCGCTCGGGTTGGAAAAGCCGAAGACCGAAGCCAAAGAAAAGTCAGCGTCGACAACCAATGGCGCAGTTTCCGAAGACGATGTCTGGACGCAGCTCAAGCAATGTTACGATCCCGAAATTCCGGTCAACATTGTTGATCTCGGTTTGGTTTACGATTGTCGTCTAATTAAAAAAGACGATGGCGGCACGCGGGTGGAAGTGAAAATGACGCTGACCGCACCGGGATGCGGAATGGGTCCAGCGATCGCGCACGACGCCCAGAGCAAAATCTTGTCGATCGACGGCGTGGATGAAGCCGACGTGCAGTTAGTGTGGGACCCGCCGTGGAATCAGAACATGATCAGCGAAGCCGGGCGAATGAAGCTCGGCATGATCTGAGTCCGAGCCGAAGGCCAGCACGCACCACCCAAAGTCTATATTTGGCGGCTGAGGTCAGCCGCCGCTACCTGCACGGTTACGGCCACGGTTTCTTCACCGGTTTTTCAATCTTGCCGGACGACTGCCCTTCGATTGACCAGGTAAACATCGCACGATCGGTTTTCGCGTAAGCGTTTGCCCAATCATCGCGGGCCACCGGATCAAGCGCGACCCGATGCTCGGTATTGTCATCCGGTTCGAGTGGTGCGCTGCCGCTCGGAAGCTGAAAGACGCGCTCGAAGAGTTTTCCCGACGGCGTCTCGACCGTGAAGTTGATCGTCGGATATTCCATTCGATTCGGAGCACTGATGCGATACGACAATTGCGCGCTGCGATAATCGCGATCACCGGGAGCGCCGTGCGGGGGCTCGAATTTCGTGAATGTCAGCTCGATCTTTGTCGGTCGAGCAACCGGGGACATCGACGCTGTCGCGGTTGGCGTTGGTTTTGGTGTTTCAGTCGCTGTGGCTGACGGTGTCGGCTTCGGTGTGGTGGTCGCTGTGGCTGACGGCGCAGTTGTTGGCGTAGGCGAAACGCTCTCAACCGGAGTCGACGATTCTTGAGGGGAAACTTCTTTTTGCGGCGATGGCGTGCTCCGAGGTGTCGCGGTGGTGCTCGGCGCCGGAGACTTTGTTACTTTCGACGACGCTGCTGATGATGCAGGCGACTTGCGCGGTGATGCCGAAGACTTTGGTTTCGCCGCGGACGTCGGTTTCGGCGTCGGCGTTTGCGCGCTCCGATCCACGCCGAGGTGAGCACCACGGCCAACCGCCGCGCCGGTCTTTGCCACCGTAGCCGAAGGATTCGCGCGGGGCTTAAGGGCAGAAAAAATGGATTTCTTCGGCTTCGGCGTGGGGGTTGGCGTTGGAGCGGCCTTGAGCGACAGGCCGAGGACAAGGAGGAGAATTGAAATCGGAAAGAAAATCCCTCGGCACATAATCCAGCTTTGTTTCCACAATTTTTAGCAGGCCTGTCCGTTCGAGCAAATGGGTAACGCACCACGCTGAAAAGAATTTGAGAGAGGTTCTGACTTCTGTTGACCCGTAATCGGCGCTGACTTTCAAAGCGTGCGGACTATAATCCGGCCCCGTGGATGCGGACAAAGTCCAGCGCGGGAAAGAGATCGCGCGCAAGATTGCGATCGTCTTGATCGTGATCGGGTCGCTGATGCCGCCGTTGTGCATGAACATTGGGGCTTACGCCCAACAGGCGGGATTATCCGGGCCGATTCTGCAATTGAATCGCCAATTCCCGTCATTTTACGCCCTGTTGCTCTGTCAGATGTGGGGACTTTTTTCCTACATCTCGCCCTTCAATTTCACAATCAACTACCGCGTCGAACTGAAGAGCGGCGAGACGGTTGATTTATACGACTTTAAAAAAGAGGCGGCCGGAAAGTGGCGATCGATTCTTTTTCATAATGAGCCCAAGGCCGATTTGAATTTCTATTCCAGTCCGCGCGCCATGCGTGAGTACATGGAATATTTGATCCACACGAATGGTCTGGATCCCGCTGGGGTAGTGCGGCGCACAATTTATTTACGTTATCGAAGTGTGCTGACTCGGGAACAAGCGGCGGAAGCAGGCACACACTATGCACCCGAGGCCGAACGTATTCTCGACAGCTATTAAGAAGGCGGTCTCCGGTCTGAACGAATTTTTCTTCGGCCCGGACAACACCTGCTGGGACCTGGTCCGCGTCGGTGCCGCGCTGACCGTATTAGTGCCGCTGATCTTTCTCGGCGTATCGGGAAATTACCAACGACTCTATGGGCATTGGGGAATGCTTCCGCGCAACGCCGCAGTCGACGTTATTTACTGGCCTGGCTTTCTCTTTCTGATGAAGGCGGATCCGGATTGGATCTGGAAAATTTATTGGGCGACGATCACCGCCACGCTATGCCTCGCCGCCGGTTTGTGGACGCGAATTGCCGCCGCCGCCACATTTTTTCTGTATGTCGCAACCGTACAACGAAACTTAATTTCCTTTAATGGTGAATGTGGAATTCTCGCGTTCGTTTTGGTGGCGTTAATCTTCGCGCCCACGCCGCAACGCTTCTCGATCGATCATTTGATTTTCAAAAAGCCGCTCCCGTCGAAAACCGAATCCTGGGCGGCGCGATTTCTTCAGTTCAACGTCTGCATGATGTATTTTTTTACCACGATCGGAAAACTTCTGGGCAAGTGGGAACTCGGTTCGGGGGAAATTTGGTACGCGATTACGCTTTCGGACTGGTTTCGATTTCCGGAAATCGAATTGTTTCGCGCGCGGTGGGTCTGTTTGCTGGCGGTGCATGGGTCTCTGTTAATCGAAGGAACATTTGCATTCCTGGTTTGGACGAGACTCCGGCTTCCCCTGGTGTTGATGATGATTGCGTTTCACCTGGCGATCGCCGTGTTGTTCGCCAACGGAGTTCTGTTCTTCAACCTCGCCGCGATTGTCGCGCTGTGTGGATTTCTTAAGACAACCGATTTTCGCGGACGCACCCGGCCGCGAGCGACCTACAAGCCAGTTGCCGCCGGAAAGAAAGTCTTCCCGGCGGCACAAACCGGCGCGCTCAACTAGCAGCGCTATCTAATGACGGTGGCGGTCGGCGTTGGTTTGCCCTTCGGCTTTATCGTTCCTCTCGGACGCGGCGTTCCTCTTCCGCCATGATGCGGGGTCGGCTTAGGCGTTGGCGTCTGGCGACTTGGTGTCGGCGTCTGGCGACTTGGCGTTGGACTAGTCGGTATTCGCGGTGACGTCGTGGGGGATGGCGTCACTGGAGGCCGAACCGTCGTCAGCGTTGGAGGCGGCGGCGGTGGTGGCGTTTGCGGATACGGCGTTACCAACGGCGGCGGTGGCGGCGGTGTTTGGATGAAAGCACAACGCTTTTCCGCTTCTTCCTTGCTGCCGTAACATTGACCGCCCTTCTGCTGACAATCCTGCACGCTCATGTGCCACACCTCATTGTGATAACAGCACCAGCATTGCGGAATGTCGGGCCGGCAATACCGCGCCGCTTCTTCCCGAGTCGGATAACATTGACCGCCTCTTTCGCGGCAAACATCGAACGTGGTTTCGATGATTTGGCCATTGATGCAGCAGAAACACTTGTTGTTCCGGCAATGTCTGAGCGCTTGTTCGCGCGTGGGATAGCATTGGCCGCCGTACTCTTTGCATTCAGCGGAGTTCACGTGAACCACGTGTCCGTTGATGCAACACCAGCAAAGATCGCGGCAGCGTCGCTCCGCTTCTTCCTTGCTGGGATAACATTGACCTTCCTTCGCGCGGCATTCCGCGGGCGTGGTGTAAACAATTTTGCCGTTGATGCAGCACCAGCAGCCCGGCGGAGGTTCCGGCGGAGGCGGGGCTGGTGGAACGTAAACTGTTGGCGGGGGGGCTGGCGCCGGTGGTGGACCGTAAGTTGGAGGTGGTGGAGGCGGTGAAGGTGGTCCAGGCGGCGGCGGACAAGTTGGACAACATGGGAGCGGCCAATTCCAGCACGGCGGAGGTTGCGGCGGACATGGCGGATGTTTTCCCGGAGGTCCACACCATTTGTAACAACTGCAACCCGACTCCCAGCACCAGCCGCCTCCGTCTTGTCTCCAAACCCATTGGCAACATTCGTAGTTCCATTGCCCGCCCGCGACTTCGATCGGCGTCAGTTTGAAGGCGTGTTTGTCACCGTTGTTGGTGACGCCATCGCCGATGATGACGCAAGAATCGCTGATTGTTCGGGCGACAGTAAGAACTTTGAAACCGCTCTGCGACATATCGCACAGGGTGTTGAGATCGTACATTTTGTCGCGGACATAGAGGAACGCGTGTTCCGAATTGTCGCTGGTTGTGGATGAGCCAACGATCATCCCGGCGGCGTTTTGGCCGTGGCCGGTGACGGTGTTGGCTGTGGTGGTGTTACCGCCGAGTGTTCCGAGGTCGGTAACCGTGAACGTAAGCTCGCCCTGAGCTTGAACTAACCCTATGACCAAAACGCAGACTGCAGCAAAGCTGACCTTGTTTCGAGTTTTCATGGGTGATGGGGTTCATAACTAGATGAGAGACAAGGGCCTACAAAGAAGGAAATCGATGAGCAAGGACAAAATCAAACTTTCCGAGCGGCGATTTTCCGGCGTTGACTCCAATTTTTAATTCTTGTTCGCACGTTGACAGACAATGCATGCGCTGCTTTCATACGGATTCGCGCGCGCGAAATTTCAAATGCCCACAACTGAAGTCATTTTAACCGACAATGTGCCGGGATTAGGAGCCGAGGCCGATGTGGTCAAGGTCCGCCGGGGCTACGCCCGCAATTATTTGCTGCCCCAGAAGAAGGCCTACGAAGTTACTCCGGCAGCATTGCGCCAGCTCGATAATCTAAAAAAGAAGCGCGCGGAACGCGAAGCCCGCGAATTGAACGACGCGGAAGAGCTCTCCCGCAAGATCGGCAAAGCGCATTTGGTTTTCACTTTGGCCACCGGCGAATCCGGCAAAGCGTTTGGATCGATCACGGCGCAGGACATTGTGCACCGGATGAAAAACGAGCTTGGGATCGAGGTCGATCGCCACAGAATCGTGTTGGAGCGTCCGATCAAGGACACCGGCGAACACGAAGTCGCGATCAAGCTGCATCATGACGTGACAGCTCAATTCAGATTTGATGTAAAATCGGCAGAGGCGCGAAAAACGGAAGCGGAGCCCGCGGGCGAGCATCCGGACAAAAAGCGCCGCGGATTTTTCCGCAGACACAAGGAAGACAAAAAAGAAGAGTAATTAATGGCGACTCAACCATCCTCCGGGATAGGTCGAGAGCCTCGCAAGTCAGGAAATGGCGCTGGCCGAGGCTCGGCGGCGCGAAGCGGAGAAAATGTTATTCCGATTCCGCGCACAGGTTCTGCGCAGGATATTCACCGTCCCCCGCCCCACAGTGTTGAAGCCGAACAGGGCGTTCTTGGTTCAATGCTCATTTCGCCTCGCGACGCAATCGCAGAGGTCGTCGAAAAAATAACCGCCGAGTACTTTTACGTTCCGGCGCATCAAACGATTTTCGACGTGCTGGTCGAGCTCTGGAACACCGGAGCGGGAATTGACCTGATCACATTTACCCAGGTGTTGCGCGATCGGAACGTGCTCGAGACAGTCGGGGGGGCAGCAGCGATTACGAACCTGTTCACGTTCGTCCCAACGGCCGCGAACGTCGGCTATTACATCGAGATCGTTCGCGACAAATACATTTTGCGTTCGATCATCGCCGCCGGGACCGAAAGCGTGCGCCGCGCCTACGAAGAACAGGACGAAGTCGGAAACCTTCTCGACGAAGTAGAGCAGAGAATTTTTGCCGTCGGCGAAGATCGCTTCAAAGGCCAGATGCTTTCCATGAAGGACCAGGTCATGGAAGCGATCGAGTCGATCGAGAAACTTTACGAGCGAAAAGGCGGCATCACCGGCGTTTCGACTGGGTTCGTCGAGTTCGATCGGATGACCAGCGGCATGCACCCATCGGAAATGATCGTCATCGCGGCCCGACCGAGCATGGGAAAAACCGCGCTCGCGATGAACATCGCAGAACATGTCGCCATCAACGAGAAGCTGCCTGTGGGCGTGTTCAGTTTGGAAATGAGCAGCCAACAGCTCGTTCAGCGGCTTCTTTGCTCGCGAGCCCGGGTGAACTTGCAGAAAGTACGCGACGGATTCCTCGGCGAACGCGATTTTCCAAGTCTGACTGCCGCGGCGTCGAAACTGGCTGAAGCCAAGATCTTTATCGACGACACAGCCAGCCTAACGATTTTGGAATTGCGGGCGAAAGCACGCCGGCTCAAGGCGCAGCAAGATGTGCAGCTCATTATTATAGACTACTTGCAGCTCCTGAGATCGACGTCCCGGCGCGCCCAGGACAATCGTCAGCTCGAAATCTCAGAAATTTCGGCCGGGCTCAAGGGCCTGGCCAAGGAGCTGAAGATCCCCGTCATCGTCGTCGCTCAGTTGAACCGGCAACCGGAACAACGGTCGGGCGGGAAGCCGCGTTTGAGCGATCTCCGGGAATCCGGCTCCATCGAGCAAGATGCGGATCTCGTCGGACTTTTGGTCCGTCCCGAACTCTACGAGGAAGACGAAGATGCTCGCGCGGAGAAATCTGGCGAAGCCGAGTTGATCATCGCGAAGCAGCGAAACGGTCCGGTCGGCGAAATTCCACTGACCTTCCTGAAGGAATTCACCAGGTTCGAAGATCGCGCCCGTAACGTGACTGAGCCGGAAGAAGCGTTTTAGCGCAGCGATTTCGCCGCTTCCACGACGTGCTTCGCGTCGATACCGAATTCTTTCATCACCTCCGCGCCCGGCGCGCTTAGGCCGAACCGATGAAGGCCAATCACTTTTCCGTCGAGTCCGACAAATTCATACCAAACATCCGGAACGCCGGCCTCGAGGGCCACGCGCTTCCGGCATGAATTGGGCAAAACTTCCTCGCGATACTTTTGTGGTTGGCGCCTGAAGCGCTCAAAACAGGGCATCGACACAACCCGGACGCCATCTCCCAGTTCTTTCGCGGCGGCCAGGGCGTGCTGCAGTTCGCTGCCGCACGACATTATAATTAGATCGAGCTTCGCTTTTTCCTGTTTCGCAATGTAGCCCCCGCGAAAGACGCCTTCGCGGCGGAGCTTCACATCAAGATCGTTGAGGATCGGAACGGCCTGACGGGTTAGGGCCAGAAACGTCGGACCGTCAATGTGCTCGGCGGCTGCGGCGAACGCTCCAGCAGTCTCTTCCGGGTCCGCCGGGCGGATGACGTCGATCTGCGGCATTACCCGGACGCTGCTCACCGTTTCCACCGGCTCGTGAGTCGGTCCGTCTTCCCCGACGCCAATCGAGTCGTGGGTAAAAATGTAAATGTTTGGCAGCTTCGATAACGCGGCGAGACGGATGGAAGCGCGGCAATAATCGGTGAAGACCGTAAAGGTTGCGCCCGAAGCCCGGAAAACTCCGTGATACGAAATTCCGTTCATGATCGCGCACATCCCATGTTCACGAATTCCAAAATGGATGTTGCGACCGCCCGGGGTGTTGCGGGTGAAATCCCCGCCATCCTTGATGTAATTCAAAGTCGACCCATGAAGATCGGCGCTTCCGCTCATCAATAACGGGAGCGCCTGCGCAATCGGTTGGAGCGCCTCGCTGCCCGCTTTGCGCGTCGCCAGCTTTGCATCTTTGGGAAACTCGGGAATTTTCGAAAGAAGATCTCCCGGAACTTTCCGCTCGATTCCATCCTCGAGGAGCTTCGCCTTCTCAGGGTTTTTCTTTTGCCAATCCTGATAGGTCTTTTCCCAGCGATCGTACTCCGCGAGAAGGTCCTTCTTGTGACCTGCAAAGTAATCGTAAGTTTCTTTCGAAACATAATAATGCTCGTCCGGGAGACCGAGAGCCTTGCGAGAAGCGTCGACAAATTTCGCCCCGGCTTCCCCGTGCGCCTTATAAGTTCCGGCCACTTCGGGGATCCCCTTCCCGATCAACGTGTGGGCAATGATCAGTTTCGGTTTCCCGTTGTTGTTTTCCTTCGCGCTGTTTAAAGCGTCCAGAAAAGCCTGCATGTCCTGGCCATTGATTTCTTGAACGTCGAAACCGTAGGCTTTGAACCGCATCGCGGTGTCTTCGCTTTGGCTTGCCGGAGCCGGAGCGTCGAGCGTGACTGCGTTCGAATCGTATATCAGGATCAGATTATCGAGCCCGAAATGACCCGCGAACGCGCTGGCTTCGGCAGCGACGCCTTCCTGCATGCAACCGTCCCCGGCCAGACAAATGCAGTGCTGATCGAAAATGCGATGTTCGGCGGTATTGAACCGCTCGGCCGCCATTTTCATGGCAACGGCAATTCCGGTCGCGTTGCCGACGCCCTGCCCGAGCGGCCCGGTTGTGCACTCGACTCCCGGCGTTTCAAAAAATTCCGGATGTCCCGGTGTTTTGGAATGGAGCTGCCGGAAACGCTTTATTTCCGACATCGGCAAATCGTAGCCGCTCATGTGCAGCCACGCGTAAAGAAACATCGAACCATGACCGGCCGAGAGGACGAAATAATCGCGTCCAATCCATCGCGGTTTGTCGGGATTATGTTTCAGCGCGTAACCGTAAAGGACGGCACCCATTTCGGCGCAGCCGAGAGGCAGTCCAAGATGGCCCGATTGAGAAGCTTGCACGGCGTCCATGGCAAGACCCCGGGCTTCGGTGGCGGCGCGAGAAAGGGTTTCGATGTTTAAGCTCATGAGAAGGAATTACTTTATGGTTTTGGACCGCCGATTACGCAAACTCTTTCCCCATTATCGGCCAGGGGGGAGCGAATTGGAGCCGTCTATCGGCAGGAGTCCGGCGATGTTGAATAACTTGTGAATAAAAACCGCCAGAAGGGCCACTTTGTTCACAGCTTTCTGTGAATAATGCCTTAATTTTTCAGCGGCTCCCGCCTAGTTTGGCCTGACTTGATGAAGCTCTCGGAAATTCCCGCGCTCCTGCGTGAGATCGGTGTGTCTCCCGTAAAAAACCTCGGGCAAAACTTTTTGCACGACCGAAATCTTGCCCGGTGGATCGTTGATCAAGCGGACATCGCAGCAGACGACTACTTAGTAGAAATTGGCCCCGGCCTGGGCGCGCTCACTGAATTCGCATTGGAAAAAGGCGCGCACGTGCTCGCAATCGAGAAAGACCAACGTCTCGTGCAGTTTGTGCGCGAGAGATTCGCCAAGCAAAACTTTGAAGTTATGCACGCGGACGCGCGCGAATTCGACGTGCGCACTTTGTATGCGCAACCGCGGGTGAAGTTGATTGGAAATCTTCCGTATTACATTTCGAGTCAGCTTCTGATAAAATTTCTCGAATATCCGAGTCCTATATCACTGTGGTTGTTGATGTTACAAAAGGAGCTGGCCGCACGTCTCCGCGCGACGCCGCGCACCCGCGATTACGGCGCGCTAACTTTGCAGATTCAATTGCACTATCGCGTTGAATATTTGCGCACCGTTTCCGCGAACGTTTTCCTTCCCAAGCCCGACATTGACTCGGCAATCGTGCGCCTAACGCCACGAGCCGAAGGTGAAGTGCCTACGTGCGATCGCGAAGTTTTTGAGAAGCTGGTGCGGCGCGGATTCTCGCAACGGCGCAAACAACTTGGGAAACTGATTCGAGAAGAAGGCGTCGACTGGGAGACGATCGCTGCCGAGCTTGGACTGGATCCCCGCGCCCGCGCCGAGGAACTTTCTCTCGAGCAATGGATTGCCCTCACCAATTGCGTCGCCCCGATCTCGCCTGAGAGGCGCGACCACGAACCGGAAGAGCAGTTTCAAGTGGTCGACCAAAGCGACGTCCCGGTGGGGGCCGCCCCTCGCAGCCAGGTGCATGCGAATAACTTGCTCCATAGGGCGATTCACGTCCTGATTTTGAACCCCTCGGGGGAAGTTTTCCTTCAACTGCGCTCCCCCTCGAAGGACCGGCATCCGTTGAAGTGGGATTCGAGCGCGGCCGGGCACGTAAACGTCGGGGAGGCATACGATCAGACCGCCGCCCGGGAGCTTCAGGAGGAACTAGGGATTCAGACGGATTTGGAACTGGTCGCAAAACTACCCGCCTCAGAGAGCACCGGCTGGGAATTCATTTGTCTTTATCAGGGGCGGTACGATGACGACAAAATGCGGCTGAACCGCGCCGAAATCGAGGGTGGCCGTTACTATCCGCCGGCGCTAATCGACGACTGGATAGCAGCACGACCCGACGAGTTTGCACCCGGGTTTGTCGAATGTTGGGAAATCTGGCGGGAGAAAAACCGTTAACGTCGGCGGCGACGGCGGGTGGCCGATTTGGCGCCACGTTTTGGGGCCCGGCCCATTGCCGAACGCCTGAATTTTCGCGCTGCACGCCGGGCGCCTTCTTTGCCGCCGTAAAGTGAATCGCTAAACATTCTCGTTACCGCAGTTTTCCCGCGCAGAAAATGCACTTGGAAACCGTGGGTTTGTTTGTTCGCGCGCGCCCTGGTATCGATGCGGCGAATGTTCGGTTCAGAATCAGGATTAGATCGTCTTCTCATTTGCCCTGCCTAACAGGTACGTCAAACAGCGCGAGAATCAATGAGTCGCGCTGTTTTTATCGTTTAAAGCCGCTTTTTCCGGTGGAGGCAAATTCCAAGCCTGCCATTTTTTTTCGTATTCCTCCGCCGGCAACAGGACGTAACAGGGATGTTTTGAAGCACGCAGCCAGGCCACCATTTTAACCAGCTCAGGTTCCGCCATCGTCGTGCAACCCGTGGTCGGGTGGTTCACGCCCCGGCGGATATGAAAGAAAATTGCGCTGCCCGCCCCCGGCACCGGTGGATCTGAGTTATGCCGGATCTCCACCAACCAGTGATACGCGAAATCGCCGGACCGCATTTTTTCATGGCTGTAATTGTCCGGCGGATTCTTGGGATCGATCACGACGTGCCGGTTGTAATGCGGCGATCGCGGATCGTCGCTCCAGATATCGGCTTCGGTTACCTGATGATAGGGATAATCCCCGCCTGGCGGCAGCTTAGCATCGTAGCCGAACACTTCACCGATTGAAAAAATCCCGGCCGGCGCGCGGCCATCCCGCTCCCGCTTGTGCAATCCAGATTCTCCCTGGCCGGCCAGGCCACTGCCCCAGGCCAGGCCGCTCTTGCCGAACAACACCGGAATTGGCGCGCTGACTGCGGTCCAGTTGTCCTTGGAACGTTCGAATCGTTGCAGCTTCCCGTGCATGGAATTCCAATCGGGAGCGGTCGCGACAATCAGCTGGCCGCAATTCGATGGGACCCCATCGGCACGGGCGGTGCTTGGTCGAACAAGAGGCATGCTAATTAAGATTGCCGGCAACGTTGCCCGGCAAAGACTTTGGAAGGTTGACATAAATATTCTAAACGTTCGCAAATCCAGACGCTCAGCTTATTGATTCCTCGTTTTCGTGAAAAAAATCTGGGCCGTCCTTATCCTTTTTGCAGCTGTCTTCATTAGCTATGCGCCCGCTGTGCGCAACGGTTTTGTCTGGGACGATACCGCTTTGATTTTGCGCGATCCGCTGATTCGCAGCTGGCGGCTGATCACCGAAGGGTTCAACCATTTTCTTTTCATCGACGCTACGGCTTCCGATTTCTATCGGCCGCTGCAAAGAATGACTTACACCCTGGATTATGCGATCGCGGGATTTCAACCCTGGCTCTATCACGCGACCAGCATTCTTTGGCACGCCTTTGCCGCCATCGCGTTCCTCGTTTTCGCCGAGGAATTTTTGTCGAGCTTCGGCCTCGAACGGATTCGCGCCCGCGCGATTGCCTTCGCCGCATCCCTCGTTTGGGCAATCCACCCCGTCCAAAGCGCCGCCGTGGTTTACATTTCGGGCCGGGCGGATCCGCTGGCAGCGGCCTTTGGGTTTTTGGGACTCTTTTTCATCCTTCGGGCGAGAGATGCGACTGGCAGCCGCAAACTGCTTCTGTTTGTCGCCAGTGCGATCGCGCTTTTGTTGAGCGCCTTCAGCAAGGAAGCCGGCCTGATTTTCCCGCTCCTCGGCATCGTATTGTTTGTAATTCAGAAAAACTGGCGCGAGCTGTGGAAACTGGCGCTGGTTACCGGTTTTGTTGGCGCAATTTATCTTGCGCTCCGTCTTGGAGCCGAGCACCAGCCGGCGCCGCAGCTGACGCCGCCGCCACCGGTTCTCGTTCGACCGATCATTATGGCACGCGCCGTGGCCGAGTACGCGGGCTTGATTGTTTTTCCGTGGAACCTCCACATGGATCGCGACGTCGAGACGCAGCCAACTGGTTTCAGCGAAGCCAGCCTCGCGCACTCCGCCTGGCGCGAACTTCAGACTCTGTTGGGGGTAATCTTGATCGCCGGCGCTTTGTACTGGCTTTGGCGAAGTCGCAAACGCAATCCTGCTGTCTTCGCGAGCCTGTTGTTAGGCCTGATCACTTACCTGCCGGTGAGTGGAATTGTGGCCCTGAACGCCAACGCCGCCGAACACTGGATTTATCTGCCGAGCGCTTTCCTATTTCTGGCAATCGGACTCGAATTCGCCGCCTGGGAACGATCTCGACATTCAACCCGGCTTGCCGCGACCGTCGCGATCTGCGCTTGGGCCGCATTCCTGGGTTGCCGGACGTTCGCGAGGACGTTCGATTGGAAAGATCAGCGCACGTTTCTGGAAAGAACGATCGCGCATGGCGGTGATTCGGCCCGGATGCTGATCAATCTCGCGGGCTTGGAATCAAGCGAAGGAAAACTTCCGGAAGCCGCAGCCCATTTGCACACGGCGCTGCAAAAGAAACCGAATCAGCCGCTGGCGATCATCAATCTCGCGGCCGTGGCGTTGAAACAAAATGATTTCAAACAAGCGCGTGAACTGTTGAATCGCGCAACCCAGATGCCCGTTGTCGACGCCGAAGCGCATCATTTGCTTGTCGTTTTGGAACACAAAGAAAACGGAAAGGTCGATCTCATGCGAATGCGTCTGGCTTCGCGGACCGGCGTCCCAAATTGGACGATTGAAAAGACGTATATCCAACTGTTAGACGAAACGGGCGCGCGTAGCTCGGCCATCAACGAATTGCTCGCCTGTTTGCAAAACCAATGGTACCGCGCGGACAGCTGGCTGTTGCTCAGCGAACTCGAGACAAAAGCCGGCCATGCCGATCAAGCTGCCAACGCCTTGATTCAGGCCCGCGAATACGACGTTCATCTCGATGCAGCGGCCGCTCGTTAGGCATCTAAGTAAAAATCCTACGATACGATAAGACATCGCACGCTGAATTCAGATCTGCGACGGCTCGTCTTCCTGAATATGAAAAAATCTCTTATTTGTGGAGCGGCGTTGGCCATTCTGGGTGTGGCCGCGGCTCCTTTATTTGCTCAAGCCCAGACTACAACCAGCTCGAGCAGTACATCTTATGTGCAAACGAGCAAGATCGTTGGAACCAAGGTTAAAACGGGACGCGGTGAAGAAGTCGGTGTCGTTAAAGACGTCGTTCTGGACCGCAACAACGGTTGCATGGCCTACACGGTTCTCTCAACCGGCAGCACTGGTGCGCGAGTGACCGGTCAGGGCAAACTCGTTGCGGTGCCGTGGAGCGTTTACACCGTTTCACCCGATGCCGGCTATCTGACGGTTAATGTGGAACGCGATCGCATTTACAACGCGCCTGTTTTTGAGTACTCGCGAATCAGCGACACGACCTATACCTCGGGCATTTACTCACACTTTGGCGTCGCAGCGGGCGCGGGAATGTCCAGCACAACATCGATGGGTGTCTCGACAACCACCGGCGCGTCCACAACGACTGGCGCGACCACGAGCACAGGAGCAACTCTTCAATCTCAAGGTGGAGCTTCGCCATCCGCATCACCGGCAACAACGGCCTCAGTTGCGCCGAACGCTTCGGTTTCGCCTGTCGCTTCGGCTTCGCCCAATGCGTCGGGCACGCCTAACCCCAATCTGACTCCGCCGGCGAATTCCCAGTCATCGTCCGATGCAAAAGCAACGGCCTCTCCCAAATCAGGAACTCGCTCACGATCCGGCGAATCAAGCAGCTCATCGCGTCATAAAGGCGAGGAAACGAGCCAGAGCGGCAACGAGAAATCAACTTCAGAAGCGACCGGCAGCTCTTCGAGCAAGAGGAGCAGCACGCGTAAATCAAACGACGAAGAATCGTCCGCTGAGAGTGGCGCAAGCCCTTCCAGCAAAAAGAGCTCTCACAAAAGGGGTAGCAGCGAGGGAACGAGTGAGACCGCTCCAAGTCCCGGCGAACAGGAATAATCTGAATTACGGGACGTAAAGCTTCGCACTGAAGAACCGCGGGAATGTTCACATTCCCGCGGTTTCTTTTTGGAAAATCATCGAGCTGAAGCGGTGGCTGCTTCGACTCGAGCAGTATCTTCAGCCAAATATTTCGCCCCCAGAAGCCAGGCGATTCCGGATGCCAAAATAACTCCGGAAACGAACAAAAACGCGATTCGGATATTGGTGTGACCGCCGATGTACCCAAGAAGCCAGAACGCTTGAACGTCGCCCAGCGCGTGAATGACGAGAATGTTCACCGCAAACGCCGTCGCGCGCACCGCCGGCAACGAAACATTGGCCAACGCCGTGTTTGATGGACCGGTGTTTAAGAACAGCAAAAAGATCGCGACGAACATTGCAACCCATGATCCAGGAAACGGAACGTAAAGACTGAGCACGAAAAACGGACACGCGATTAGCATTCCAATGCCTGAAACCCAAAAATACGAAGCGGGGAATCTGGGCCGAAGTTTGTCAGCGACGATTCCGCCGATGATCGTCGAACTCAAACCTGCAATCACCGTGATCAGGCCAAAAGTGGTTCTGCCGGCGGCCGGACTCTGATTTCGAAAGCTCAGATAGGCCGACACCCAGTAGCCCAGTCCGCCAACCGCGAACGTCATCAAGGTTTGAGCGATGCAATTGGCGAGATAAGAACGCGTCTGGAACAGCTTCAAGTAATCCTTCAGCCCGCGCCTTGGTGCTCGCTGCAGCAAATGATGCGACGCCACGCGCGGATCTCGTTGCCAAAAGCAAAGCAAACCTAAAAGCAATCCCGGTGGTGCGACCATATAGAACGCCCAACGCCAACCCAGATGCGCGCTAACTTGTCCACCCAGGACGTAACCAAGGGCGCTTCCAACGGGAATTGCCGAGCAAAACAACGCCATCACCCGGCCGCGAGTTGCGATCGGATACAAGTCCGCCAGAATCGTCGGCGCAGCTGGACCGTAACCGCCTTCGCCAATTCCAACGCAAATTCTCGTGGCGAAAAGAATGGTGAATGTTGCGGCCAAGCCAGAACCGCCGCTGGCGAGGCTCCACAAAATCACGGCCGAGCCGACAATGATCCAGCGCGACATTCGATCAGCCAGAAAACCCAGCACGGGGGCACTGATCATGTAAGTGATGAGGAACGCGGTGCCAAGCAGTCCCGTCTTCGTCATCGCGTTGACGTCGTTGGGGCTGAAAAATGTTTCCCGAATTTCCGGCTCGACCGCAGCCAGGACTTGACGATCGATGTAATTGAAAAGATTGATCGTCAGGAGGAGCAAGAGCGCGGTCCGAGCGTCCGAGCGAGAGCGATCACTTTCCATCCGAGAGTTTGCCGATTGCAGACCAGCTCTCGGTAATTGTAAATCATAAACAATGCTTTCGACCCCGATCCGTGAGCGTCTGCTCTATTTTTTTGGCAGTGTGCTGTCCCGATGCTTTTATCGGGTCGCCGCCCACGGCGTATCTAATCTGCCGTCCGGCGGATGTTTGCTCCTGCCAAATCACATCTCGTGGGTCGATGCGATCGTGCTCCAGCTCGCCTGCTCCCGCCGGGTTCGTTACGTGATCGATCAGGAATTTTATCACAAGCCGTTGCTCAAACCGTTGTTGCGAACGGTCGGGTGCATTCCGATCGATACCCGGCACGCGCGCTCCGCGATCAAAGCTGCGGCCGAACAGCTCGCCGCCGGTGAAGTCGTTTGTCTGTTTCCCGAAGGTCAGCTCACCCGTTCTGGCACATTGTTGCGGTTGCGGCGCGGCTACGAAGTGATCGCTCAACATGCCAACGCGCCAGTGGTCCCGGTTTGGCTCGACCGGCTGTGGGGTTCGATCTTTTCGTATCAGGGCGGCAAATTTTTCGCTAAATTGCCCCGAGAAATTCCCTACCGGGTCAGTGTTGCCTTTGGCAAAGCGCTCGAGCCGGCCGCGGCCGATATTGCCACCGTTCGCGAAGAGCTGCTTAAGCTCGGCGAATTCTGCTACAGCCGGCGCCCTTTATTGGACCGGCATCTTGCCGAAGCATCCGTGCGGGGTTTGAAACGGCGACGGTTCAGCGCCGCGGTCATTGACGGATTGGATCACAGCGAACTGAGCCGGGCGAAATTGTTAGGCGCCGCCACCGCGCTGAGCCGTTATCTGCGGAAAGAATTTTCCGATCGCCGCATCGCGATTGTTCTGCCGGCCAGCAAAGGTTCGATGGTCGCGAATTTGGCGGTCGCGCTTGCTGACAAGGTTCCGGTGGATCTCAACTTCACAATGGGTCGCGCGGCAAATGAATTTTGCTGCCGGCGCGCCGCGTTACGGGTCGCGATCACGGCAACCGCATTCATGGAACGTCTCAAGGATTTTCCATGGCCTGATCAGGTTTTGAAGCTCGACGAACTGATGCCGCGGCTGAAGCCGCAGATCCTGTTTTGGTGGATGATGTCGATCTTCTGCCCGACGTGGATTCTCTTGCGATTACTCCAAATTCCGAAGACCGGCGGCCATTCGGAGGCGAGTCTCCTTTTTACCAGCGGCAGCACCGGCGATCCCAAAGGCGTAGTGTTGAGTCATCGCAACATCGTCGGCAATGTCTCGCAGTTTCGGGACTTACTCGACGCACGAAGGGACGACGCAATTCTCGCGTCGCTTCCATTCTTCCACAGTTTCGGCGCGACCGTGACGTTGTGGTATCCGATAATGGAGGGCGTCCGCATCGTCACTTATCCGAACCCGTTGGAAGTCGCGAAAAACGCAACGCTGATCGAGAGATACAAACTCACCTTGCTTCTCGCGACGCCGACGTTTCTGCGCGGATATTTGCGAAAGGTTGAGCCGCACCAGCTTCGGAGCCTGCGGCTTATCATCACCGGCGCCGAGAAGCTTCCGCTCGATCTGGCGAAGGCTTTTGAAGAACGATTCGAGCAGCGCGTGTTTGAGGGTTACGGATTGACCGAAACTTCACCCGTGGTGAGCACGAATTTGCCGGATCCGAAACCAAAACGCGGCGAGCAGGTTCAACCCGCGAGCCGTCTCGGTTCGGTCGGCAAAATGGCGCCGGGTATCGCCGCCGAAATTCGAAACCCCGAAACCGATCAGAAACTTTCGCTGCACGATACGGGCATGATCTGGTTTCGCGGCGTCAACATTTTCGAAGGCTACCTGGACGATCCGCAACGCACGGAGGCGGTACTGCAGGAGGGCTGGCTCAAGACCGGCGATGTCGGTCGCTTCGACGAGGACGGATTTCTTTACATCGAAGGCCGCCTCTCCCGTTTTTCAAAAATCGGCGGTGAAATGGTCCCGCACGAATCGGTGGAGCACAAAATCGTCGATATTCTCGGCCTGGCAGGAAAAGACGAGCGGCTCGTCGCGATCATGGGGGTGCAGGATGAAGCGAAAGGCGAAGCTCTTGTCCTGTTGAGCGCGTTCGACGTCGATCTTGCGCAACTGCGCGACAAACTTCGTGAGGCCGGGCTTCCCAACTTGTGGATCCCTAAGAAAATTTGCCGGGTGGAATCGATTCCAGTTATGGCCTCGGGCAAACTCGATTTGAGAAAATGCCAGGAGGTCGCAACGGCCAAGGAAAATAGCGCAACGGTCTAGCGTTGGGCCCAAACCGTCGCTTTCCCAGGCTCGAAGGGCTGGGCTATTGTCAGGAAATGCCCGGATTGTTTCATTCGATCGCCAATCGAGCGGCATCGCTTTTCATGAAAGCGTTGTTTGGCTACTCATCGCGCGTTCGGGTGATCGGGATTGAAAACATCCCGCAATCCGGCGGACTTCTACTCGCCTCGAATCACATTAGTCATTTCGATCCTCTCATCATTTCATCCGTCGTCCGGCGCAAAATCGATTGGATGGCGATGGCCGAATTCTTTCCGATGCCCGGAATCGGATCGTTTCTCCGCGCGGTGGACGCATTTCCTGCCGAGCGAGATCGGGCCGATCGCAAAACGATTCGCACCGCGATGGAACGCCTGCAGAATGGCCGCACCGTCGGCGTTTTTCCCGAAGGCGGTATTCGCGACGGGGCTCAGTCCTTACTGGAAGGCGCGCCGCTTCGGGCCGGCGCGTCGACATTGGCGCACCTCGCGCGGGTTCCAGTCTTGCCGTGCGTTATTTTGGGAACCGACCGCTTGTACGCGAAACGGAGTTGGTTGCCAATGCGACGCACCCCGGTTTGGATCGCGTTCGGCGCCCCGATTATACCGGCGCGTGATTTGGAAAAATCCGTCGCACGCGAGCGCGTTGAAACGTCACTGACCAGCGCATTCCAAAATCTGTATTCGGAATTGCGAGAGAAATTCCAACTCACGGCCGACGATCTCCCCCATCCGCCGCGCGAGCGCATTAAGAAACCAACCGCTGAATTGCACCATGAAGGTCGCCAAGCGCACGAAGAGCGACCAAATCCGCGCAATGCTCAAAGCCTTCGTGAACTGCGTGTTTTTCGTGGTGAAAAAAATCTGTTTCGCCGATTGGCTGCCCAGTCCGTCGATTTCGCGGTCTGCGCGTCTATGAATCTGCTACAAGCGCGTCACCATTTGAACGGCCACAGCGCCGAAGCGATGGAGCATTACGTCGCCGAGTGCGAAAAACTCACGCCGCGTGAATATTTCGCCGCGCCCAACGATGTCCATCTTGCAAAGGCGATCGGGGCCGCAAACGGCACGTCAGTCGCGTGGCGAAGCCCAATTGAAACGAAATTCCCGCGCAACAACACCGCCCGCGCCGAATTTTTTCCAAGCGCCCGTCCCCGCACCGCACCAACCGTGTTCATGCTTCACGCGCTAATGTCAGCGGCGGATATCGGTTATCGCCGGTGGGCGACCCGGTTCAATGAACTGGGATGGAACGCATGTTTTGTCCACTTGCCATATCATTATTCGCGGGTGCCGCGCGGTTATTGGAACGGTGAGCTCGCGATCACCGCGGACCTGATTCGAAATGCGGAAGGACTCCGACAGGGCGTGATGGAAGTCCGGCAATTGATTGCCGCGTTGCGCGAACAGGGCTGCACCGAATTCGGAATTCTAGGGACGAGCTATGGCGCCTGGATCGGCGCACTTCTCGCAAGTGTGGAACGCGATTTTCGCTTTCTGGCGTTGATGGCGCCGATCGTAAATGTCGAACACGCGATCTGGCACAATCCGGGATCGGCCACGATGCGACGCAAATTGCGCCGGGCGAACATCGCACCCGAACTGGTTGCGCGGCATTACCATCTCAGCTCGCCGTTGCACACCGAGCCGCTGTGCGATCCTTCCCGCGTGCTCTTCGTTGCCGGCGATTTCGATTTAATCGCGCGACCGGCTGACATCGAAGCGATCCACAAAAAATGGCGCGGCTCGGAATTGCTGCGCGTGCCGCAGGGTCACTTCGGTTATCGCATGATGCGCGATACCGTTGCTCGTCTGAGAGAGCGTCTTTGATCGCGGTTAGTTGATTCCGAGGAACTCCAGGCTCGGACCGAGATCGCCGAAGGCCGCTTCGGCGAGAAGGTTGTGCCCCTCAGACGACGCATGCCAGCCGTCGATCTCGTGAAGTAATTCTGCGCGACTAAGATCGGTCGTCGCTAATGCATCGGAATATCGCAGCTGCAGATTTTCGTTGGACGCGAACTCGCGGTTGAGTTCATCGACCATCAATCGAAGCTCCTCATTTACCATCTTCGCAAGTCGAATGACATTTTCGCGATAATCGGGCCGGAACGAGACCAGATATTTGTAAGTCGTCTCCAAGTGTGGATACAAAGTCGGATCGGCAGCCCGCCGCTGTTCAACTTCGGCACGACCTTCGAAATAAGTTCCAAAACTGATCAGACCGAAAACAACGAATGCCGTTCGCTGCTGTCGGCTGAGGGCATGCTCGACCAGGCTGCGGAGTTGATGCTGAAATGTTCTTCGAAACGATTGACTCAATCTCCCCAATCGCGCATCCGGACTGGCAAGTTCGTCCGCCGGACTTTGCCACGCCCAATCGACGTTGTTATGTCCAATCGAAATCAAAATCAAATCGGGAAAACGTCTGGCCCGGATGACTTGCTTGATTTGGCCGGAAAAATTCTGAGTTCCGAGAATGCGACGGGAAAGCCATAGCCGATAATTCGGATCGTCGACCATCGCGCCGATACCCCCATGATGGACCGCAACCAAAGGCGACAGTTCCTCCAGGCGCTTCGCGACGCTCTGAATGTCGTTCGTTGAATCGGCATTCAGAAACCAGTTACTCTTTCGCCTCATCCGCACGCGCCAAAGCGTCTCCCACGGCGTCGAAACATGAAGGCCCCGCGATACGCTGTCGCCGATCATCGCGATGTGCGGCAGCCGGTCGATCAACTCTGAGCGGCTGATTTGGCGACGCCGATAATCGAGATAGGCAGCGTGATAACGTGAGCCTGGCTGATTAACTCTTTCGAGAAAATCTTTAGTGACAACCGTGATCGATTTCATTGCGGATCGGCAACGACGATTACAGTCTTTTTAGTCGAGCCAGGCTTTGGAAGCGAGCAACTGGCGCAATTGCTCGTTATTGGTCGATAACGCCGGGAGCCATTCGCTGATTAATTCACGTCTCCACCATCCTTTTTCGCCGAGTGGCGCGAACTGATAACGATATAGACGCGCCCGCACGTATTTTGGTGGCGCGTCCGGGAATGGATTGTTCGCGAGGAGCGACAACGTGTTTTTGTCGTTATGCAAAAGCTTCCAGACAAAATGGAATGTCCACGGATATTCGGCGGGCGTCTGCATCGCCGCGAACCAGATTTGCCAGTCGATTCGCGGTTGATATGGCGCGATAAACGGTGGTCGACGGTTGGGGTCGCCTGGTTTGGCCACGAACTCGTATTCTCTCCATTTGGTTTCCGCTGTGATCGCGGCATCGTCCGTTCCCTCGAACACGATCTCGTCCCGCTCCCGACCCACCGTGCCAAACGCGCCATAAGTGTTAACCAGGTCGAGCGGGTCGAAGGAGGAATTCATCAACTGACGGCTCCCACCGCCCAGAAGATTGATCACGGTCGAAATGCTCAGCCAGATAACTAACGCCGCCAACGCCACCGTGATTCCATAACGAATAGGCGACGGTTTCGATTGCGCCGCTGCTTCCTCGGCGCGTTTCACGAGCGATTTCGGTAACACCCGTCGAAGCAAGCTGTCATCAAAACAGGCGAGGAATGGAATGATCGTGAGATAATTCAGGAACGACAGATTCCCGCTGATGATCAAAATCACTTGAAAGAGAACGAGCAACAGGCCCGCGATATGACGAGCCGTTCGCGGACCGAACGAAAACCACGGCACAATTAGTTCGACGAAATGATTCCAGAGCACTTCAAAGTTATGGAACCAATGCGGCAGAAAATGAAAATATCGGCTCAGGGGACTCGGAATCGGCTGGGTTTCGTAGTGGTAATACATGCAGGTCAGATCGCGCCAGCAATCGTCGCCGCGCAGTTTGATCAAGCCGGCGCCAAACATGATTCGAAATCCGAGCCATCGAAAAAGCCAGAATACCAAAATCGGCGGACGCGATTTCGGAAACGGCCGGGCGTCGATTAACGGACAAAGGAAGATCGACAAAAATCCGGTCTCGAGAAGTTGGATCTCCCATCCGTAGCCGTACCAAATATTGCCGATGTGAACGATCGACATGTAAAAGATCCAGAGCAGCGTGAGCAGGATCGCGTTGGCATAACCGGCCAACACGATCAATGACAACCCCAGACCGACCCAGGCGAAAATTCTCAAACCCAAATCGTTAACCCCAAACCAAAATAGCGTCGGCAGGTGCACCATCGCCACGTGGCGCGAGCCGTAAAAACTGTGAACGCGCGACAAAAAATCGTGGGCCGGCGTTAGTCCGGTGTCGCCGATCAACGGAACGAGCTGATTCACCGCCACCAAAAACGCGATTGCGTAAACAAAACCGAGCAGCCGCAGGATTACGAATCGCGTCAGCCAATAATCATTTCCCCGCGCGAAAAATTTTTCGATCTCTTCGTTCATCTCGGAAAACGCCCAAAGAAAGAATCTGCCAGGGGGGAGAGTCGAACTCCCGACCAAGGGCTTATGAGTCCCCTGCTCTACCACTGAGCTACCCTGGCGAAACGAAGAGAGACCTTAATCGGCCCGTTCAAATCTTCAACGCGCTGATGTCGATCAAATTGCCTGTGAATTGAGGTTCGACGTTAGGCGTTGAGCGTTGGGCATTTTCTGAGCACCGCCAGTGCGATCATTGCTTGGATTTGGCAATGTACGGCGCCAGGTCTTTTTCGCTGCCCCGCAATGCCGCCATGAAACAAACGCCGTTCTGCTCGCTCACTACGCCCGTCCAGCGGTCCTGATCGCAATAACGCCAGCCGCTGAAGTGTCTTATCGCACCGGTTTTTGGATCGCGCTCGGCCGGAAACATGAAGAACTGCATCTTCTTTTCGACGACCCATACTTGGGCAATGGCCTGCCCTTCTTCGTCATCGAACTTGCGACAGCCGATGGTCTTCAAGTCGGCAAATTCCGGCGGCACATCGTAATGGACCAGACGATGTTTCATAAAGAGATAGTCGCCGAGCCCCCCCGCCTCCGTTTTCACCGGATCCAGCATCATCGATTTATTTGAGCTGGCCGTCGTCAGCAACCGGAGCGCGGTAGTTTCTCCCGGAAATCGATTTAACCGGTCGATCAGTTGAAAGGTCACAATTACGGCGATGACCAACGCCGCGATACCGGTCGCCAGGAACACCGGGTTCTGCACGTATTTCTTCCAGGTTCGTCGTGGCGGCGCGATAAACGATTCAGTCGGGACCCATTCGACGATCTCCTTCGGAATCGGAATCGCCTGGACAAGAGCGCTGGCCGCCTTGTCAAAACTTTGCTGGACCGCGAACGCCTCGGTCTTGCGCCCGTGATGCACGGCTGTCCGAAGTCCGCGATCGTCTATCTGATCGTCGCGCAACGGCGCGCAATGAAGCAGCACCTTATCGCGGCGAGAAAGTTGGGCGGCAGTGGCGCTCATGGTTGAGTGGGCGGCATCGTGGCATCCAGCCAGGCCTGAAACTGGCGGCGACCATCGCAAAGCAGCTTCGACAATTCCGGAGCCTTTAATTCGGTCACCGAAAGCAAATCGCGATGACTGAATTCGTTCAGGAAAAAAAGCGCCATCGCGGTCCGTTGCGGATCGGGAGCGCCCGAAATCCAGACCGCCAACTGTTGAGGCTCGAGTTTTTCGATCTGCGACGGCCCCCAGGCCGCTAATTCCTCCTCTTCGAGATCGACGTCTTCGGCCTGCAAACCTTGTTCGCCCGCTTCCAAACAGCGCCAGCGCGCGTTTCGAAAAAACCAGAGACGATCGCGCAGGGGTTCCCCATCGGCGGCCTGTTGGGCTGCTTCGCGCAAGGTCGCATGAAAAATCTCCTGTGCTTTCGCGGCATCCGCCAACATGAGAAAGCAAAAGCGATAAAGCTGCAGCAGGTCTTGTTTTTCTTCGGCCACCCGGAATCTCCGGCGGGAATCTTACGCGCCTGCCGTATATCGCAAGGGGGAAGGTAGCGGCGGCTCACCGAGCCGTCATCCGCATTGAGGTTGGTTACGTAAGCGTCTTTATCCGCCGCGCGACTTCTTCGGCGTTCTCGCGGCTGTTGAAAGCTGAAACTCGAAAATAACCCTCGCCCTGCGCCCCGAAGCCGGCGCCCGGTGTCACAACCACGTTAATCTCGTTCAACATCCGGTCGAACATTTGCCAACTTGTTAGGCCTTTTGGAGTGCCGACCCAGACGTAAGGCGCGTTTTCACCTCCAAAAACCTTCAATCCAATTTCTTCGCAAGCCTTGCGCAAGATTTTGGCGTTCCCCATGTAATGAGCGATCAGGGCGCGGCATTGTTTGCGCCCTTCTGGTGAATACAACGCTGCCGCCGCGCGCTGCACCGGATAACTCACGCTGTTCGATTTCGTGCTCCATCGCCGATGCCACAATGGATGGAGGGGTAGTTTCTTTCCCGAATCCGTCTTCGCGAGCACGGTCCTCGGCATGACCGTGTATCCGCAACGCACTCCGGTGAATCCGCCGATCTTCGAAAAGCTTCGGAATTCCACGGCGTATTCGCGGGCGCCGTCGAGTTCGTAAATTGAATGCGGAATCTTCGGATCGGAAATGTAGGCTTCGTAAGCCGCATCGAAAAGCAGAAGCGCGTCATGGGCCTTCGCGTAGGCAACCCAGTTTTCCAGCTGCTCGCGTGTGGCCACCGCGCCCGTCGGATTGTTTGGGAAACAAAGATAAACCAGATCGACGTGCTCTTTCGGCGGCTCGGGAACGAAATTATTTTCCGCGGTGCCCGGCAAATAAACAATTCCCTCGTAACTGCCATCCTTTCGCGCCGCGCCGGTGTGGCCCGCCATTACATTCGTGTCGACGTAAACCGGATAAACCGGATCGGGCACGGCGAATTTGTTTTGGTCGCCCAGAATATCCAGGATGAACCCGCAATCACATTTCGACCCGTCCGAAACGAAAATTTCGTCCTCAGCGATGTCGATCTTGCGATCTCGAAAATCTCCCTGCGCAATCGCTGATCGCAGAAAATCGTACCCCTGTTCAGGTCCGTAACCGTGAAAAGTTTCGCGATGACCGAGCTCGTCGGCCGCGTGTTTCAACGCGTCGATTGCCGCCTGCGGCAACGGTTCGGTTACATCCCCGATCCCACAACGAATCAAACGTTTCGCCGCGTCCGGATTCTTTTCGCAAAAATCACGGACTCGCCGCGCGATCTCAGGGAAGAGATAGCCGGCCTGAAGCTTGAGATAATTTTCGTTTAGGTAGGCCATGCAGGTAGGGACAGCGCGTTGCGCTGTCCGCGGACGCCGCAGCGCGGCGTCCCTACCAAATCATCGATTCGGCGAAGCTCAATAATTCTTCGCGACCGCGTCCCAATTCACCGTGTTCCACCAGGCTTTGAGATAATCCGGCCGGCGGTTTTGGTAATTGAGATAGTAAGCGTGCTCCCAAACATCGACGCCGAGGATGGGAGTGCCTTCCGCTCCGGCGATCGCTTTGCCCATGAGCGGGCTGTCCTGGTTCGCCGTGGAAACAATTTCCAACTTGCCGCTGCCGTTTTTAATCAGCCAGGCCCAGCCACTGCCGAACCGTTTCACGCCGGCATCGGCAAATTTTTCCTTAAATTGGTCGAAACCGCCGAACGTCGACTTGATGTCGTCGGCCAATTTGCCTTTGGGTTCGCCACCCGCGTTCGGACCCATGATTTTCCAGAAAAACGAGTGGTTGGCGTGACCGCCGCCATTATTCCGAACTGCCGCGCGAATATCTTCCGGAACAGAATTCAAATCGCGAATCAGGTCCTCGACCGATTTCTTCTCGAGGTCGCCTTTGCCTTTGATCGCATTGTTCAGGTTCGTGACGTAAGCCTGATGATGTTTGCTGTGATGGATCTCCATCGTGCGCGCGTCGATATGCGGTTCGAGCGCATTGTAGTCGTAAGGTAATTTCGGTAATTCGTATGCCATACAAACACGTTAGGCCGCCCAGAATGGCGGTCAATTATTTGGAGGGACACGCGCTATCGGGTCCCATTGATTTTGAGCGCCGACAGCGCGGCGCCCTCCATTACCTCGCCTGATAAAATCCCGGCTGAGTGATCAGGCCGTTGCGGTAGTTGACGTAGGTCGCGAGGGCCAGGAGCGGGAAATTTTGACGATACATATCGTACTTCAGATAAAACACGCCCGGAAATCCGGTGCCGGTAATTTCCGGCTCGTCCCATGAACCGTCCTGCTTCTGCGTGTTCAAGAGAAAACGCAGACCGCGTTGAATGCTGGTTCGATTCAAATCGCCGCACGCGCAAATACCCATGATCGCCCACGCGGTCTGAGACGCCGTGCTCTTGCCAATTCCCTTGGTCGCCGAATTTTCGTAAGTCGCGCAGGTTTCGCCCCAGCCGCCGTCGTCGTTCTGACAGCTTTCGAGCCAATCGCGGCCGCGCAAAATCCAGTCTTCAGTCATGTTGTGACGGATCGCGCGCAACCCTCGCAGCACCTGCCAGGTTCCGTAAATGTAATTGACGCCCCAGCGGCCGTACCATGAGCCGTCCGGTTCCTGAGTATCGATGAGATACTGCACTGCATCGCGAACGCTGCGCGCTTTCGAATTGAAATTGATGTAGCCAAGCAATTCCAGTGTGCGCGCGGTTAAATCGCTGCAGGTCGGATCGAGAATCGCGTTGTGATCGGCAAACGGCATGTCTTCGAGCCACGGTGTCGTGACATCCTTGTCAAACGCAGCCCAACCGCCGTCGCGACATTGGAAACTCATTTGCCAGTCGAGGGCGCGTCGAAAAGCTCCTTCCAGTTCGGAATTCTGTTCCGGTTTCACCAAACGCAACGCCATCAACACCATCGCGGTGTCGTCGACGTCCGGATAGTAAACGTTGTTGTATTCGAACGCCCAACCGCTGGCTTCGCGATGCGAATTGTTGTGCGTCCAATCCCCGCGAATTCGAACTTCCTTGTCCAGCAGCCACTTTGCCGCGCGACGCAATGCGGGATCGTCAGCCGGCAGTCCCGATTCGGCGAGCGATATCAAATTGATCGCAGTGTCCCAAATCGGCGAAAGGCAGGGTTGAATTCGAAAATCTTCGGGGTCGTCGACGAACAATCCCGCGAAATCCTTCGCCGCCTTTTTGTAAACTCGATGGTCCTTCGGATAACCGAGAACGTGGAGCGCGATCATGCAGTTGAGCATCGCCGGATAAACCGCGGCCAGTCCGTCACTCCCCTCGCCAATTCGTTCGAGCATCCAACGTTCGGCTTCTTCGAGTGCGCGCTTCCGCATCGGATTGATCCGCAACGGGTGCAAAACTTTCAGGACATCATTGACGCGGAGGAAGAAATTTCGCCAGGTCCAGAATTTCTCGCTGCGGGGCAATCGTAAATCGCTTTGCTCCGTGCCTAGCGGATACAGTTCGTGGAGTTGCTTGTTGCCGGGCAACGATCGCGTCGGCTTGAAATGGTTGATGATGGCCAGCGGGATGAGCATCGCCCGGCTCCAGGACGACATCTTGTAGATGTGGAACGGCGCCCAGCTCGGGAGCAAAATCATTTCGACCGGAATCGTCGGCAGATATTTCCAGGGAAATTGTCCGAGGAGCGCGAGGTACAGTTTGCTGAACGTGTTCATCCGGGGGATGCCGCCCAATCGCAAAATATTTTCGCGCGCCTTCCGCATGAACGGCAGATCGGGCGAATAACCTGCCAGCTTGAGGGCGAAATAACCTTTTACGGACGCGTTGATTTCGCTCGGTCCGCCAAAGTAAATGTTCCAACCGCCATCCTGCAGCTGGCGTTTCAAAATGTGGCGGGCGCAACGTTCCTGAAGCGTAACGTCGATTTCACCGAGCCAGTGCATGAACAGCACGAAATCGGAGCAAAGCGTGCTATCGACCAGAAGTTCGCCGCACCAATGGCCGTCTTGGTGTTGCTGGCGCAACAAGTTTTGTTGGGCACTTCGAATCGCGTCCGAGATTTCAGTGTCAGTCGCGGCGAAGGGTTCTCCGCGTTCCGGCGTCGCACCTCGTAACGAAATAACGTTGGATGAAGAACTCATTAAGGTTGTTAACCCTATCAGTTTGTCATTCTGAGCGAAGCGAAGAATCTCGGATCATTTCTGTCAATCAAAAGTGAGAGATGTTTCGCTTCGCTCAACATGACAGGAATTAAACGATCCTACGACGCTTTGGTCGCCGTTGCTTCGGCCTGCGCTTGCTTGCCGGTCAAATGGCCGTTGCCCGAAGTAACGCCATTAAACGCCACAGTCTCGCTGCCGCGCCCGGTCGGCTTCGGTCGTGCGCCGAAATTGAATTTTACCGTCTTCCAGGTGTCGCCGGGTTGGGCATGCAATCCAAGGCTGGCTGTCGGCTCGTACCCGCAGTGGGTCATGCAATTTTCGCAACGCGGATCGCGCGCCACGCCGTCGACCACGCCGTATTTGTCCCAATCCACGCTCTCGAGCAGCTCGGAATAGCTTGAGTAGTGACCGGTGCCATTTGTCCCGACCGCATCGGTCATGAAATAGCACGGCGCTTTCCAACCCTTGATGTTGCGGGTCGGGATCGCCCAGGCCGAGCAGGTCAGGTCGCGATGGCCGGCGAGAAATTCGAAATAAACCGGCGTTCCAAAAAACGTGTAGCGATTCATCCAGTCTTCCATTCGACTGAATTTCTTCACCGTCAGATCGCGGGTGAGGAAAAAATTCTCCGGCTGCAGATTCAAGCGCGTCACCATGTCTTTTTTGGCCGCGTCGTACTCGTAGCCGGGCGTAATGGTGTGCCCGTCCACGCCGAGATCGGACAAGTAATCGAACATTTGTTCGAGCTCATCCATGTCGGTCTCTTTATAGACCGTGGTGTTGGTCGCGACCTGGTAGCCAAGAATCTTCGCCATCTTGATCGCGAGAATGCATTCCTTGAAGACGCCTTCACGCTCCACGATCAAATCGTGAATCCGCTCGAGGCCGTCGAGGTGGACGTTCCAATACATCCATTTGCTCGGGCCGATGACCGGCTTATTCGCGTCCTTCGGTCCTTTGCGAATCTCGGCGGCGTCCTTTTCCGTAATCAAATTCTGCGCGAGCAAAACGCCAATTTTGCCTTCGAGCTCATTTCGCAATCCGCCATTCGCATTTCCCAATTCTTTCGCGAGCCATTCGCGCATCTTTTTGCGCATGAACATCGCGTTGGTGCAGATGTAAACGATCCGGCCCTGCTCCAGCAGTCCGTTCGTCAGCGCTTCGATCTGGGGATAAATCAACGGTTCGCCGCCGCAAATCGACACCATCGGGGCGTTGCATTCTCTGGCGGCGCTCAAGCAATCCTCCAGCGGCATCACGTCCTTCATCGACGTCGAATACTCCCGGATCCGGCCGCAGCCGGTGCAGGTCAGGTTGCAGGTATGCAGCGGTTCGAGCTGCAAAACGGTCGCGAACTTCTTCGTACCGCGCAGCTTATTGCCTACGATGTAAGCGGCGATTTTCGTCGTTAAAGCCAGCGGAAATCTCATAAAAAATCAGGGCGTGGAAACTAACAACGCTCCCCGGCGTGTCAACCCGATGTAGGTTGGACGAAATAGAGCGCAATCTATTGGAAATGCGAGCGATTTTCCGCAACGCCGGGCCTGGCCCGTGGTTGAATATTTGAACCTTTTGCCCGCTGAGGAAACGAATCTTATACAAAGACTTATGAAAACACTACTCGCAGTCGCAATTGCTGCCGTTATCGCTGGTTCGGCCTATGGCCAAAGCGCATCGCGCGAAGGCCAGCCCGTCGGCCCAAAAACAACCGGCCCGGGGGCCTATTCGCCCGCGAATTCTCCATTCAGGAAGTGGTCCACGGCGGACTTGCAGCAACGCCGGCTCGACCTCTATCGCCAAATCCCGCAGACCCAAACAAACCTTCCCGGACACCGGGGTGAGCCGGTATTCATCCATCACGGAGGCGAAGCGTTCTCCGATCAGCAGAAAGAAATCTACGCAATCGAAGGTGAGCTGAACTATCGCTACGATCATGGCGACAAAGACGCACGGTTGAAACGCGCGATGCCCGGCCAGCCACACATGTAGCCAGACATCAGAAGCCGGCGGTCAACAGATCAGAGATCAGAATTTGTAGGGCGAGACTCTGTCAGAGCCGAGTCGCGTGTTATAAGCTGACCGCTGACTGCAGACCTCAGACCTCTGGATCTAATGCATTTGCCAGCCGCGGCGAATCAGGCTAATCGCGATGGCGGCCAATAACAGCGCAATAATCTTCGAGATCCCGCGCAGTCCCTGTCGGCCCATTAACCGCGCGAACCGTTCGGCGTTACAAAGCGCAATCGCAACGATCGCGAGATTCACGATTAGCGAAGTCAGGGTGAAGACAACGCCGACGCTGTCGATGAGAATCAACAGGGCAGTGAGCAGCGCCGGTCCGGCGATCAACGGCATTCCGAGCGGGACGACGCCGAACTCGTTGTCAGCATCACGGTCCGTTCGGCCGACGCCCACTAACTCACGCACCGCCAGCGCCAGCAGAATTAATCCCCCGGCGACCTGAAAATCCGCCACGGTGATGCCGAGCGCGGCGAAGATTCCTTTGCCGAGAAAAATAAAACCGACTGCGACAAGCAAGCCGGTCAGGAGCCCGAGAAACGCCTGATGTTTGCGATGTTCGTGCGACGCGCTAGTGCCGAGACCCAAGAATAGCGCCACGAGTCCGATGGGATCGATCGCGACAAACACTGGAATGAACGCGAGCAGGAATTTCTGAAACATAGAAGCACGTTTCTGGTTTTACGGGCTCGCCACAGATGACCATAGATAAAACACAGATTCAGCAAAATTCGATCTGTCATCCGTGAAAATCTGTGCAAATCTGTGGCCCCCTTCTGCTCTCCACATTTATGAAAACTTCGCTGTCCATCCTACCTCTCGCTGTTGCCCTGGCCCTTCCTCTCCACGCCGAAAATCTAAAGACGGTGGACGATTTCAAAGCCGCCGCCGACAAAGCAAACGCCGTCCTCGTACTGCCGGATTGGGAACACACTCCCGAAGCAGTCGACGCGATGACCAAGAACGCGATCGACACCGCGAACAAAGCGCTCGATCAGATCGGACAACAGGACCCGAGCAAAGTGACGTTCAAGAGCACGGTCCTCGCGCTCGATGATCTAAACTGGGCCGCCGGAAACGCCGCCAGCCGCGCTGTTGTGCTCAAGGAATCGAACACCGATCCGAAAGTGCGGGAAGCAGCCGAGAACGCGGTCAAAACATTTCAGGATTGGGCCGTCGGTATCGATTACCGCGAAGACGTTTACAAAGCGCTGAAAGCGTTCGCTGACACCAAACCGAACCTCACGGGCGAAGACAAAAAGCTTTTCGACGAAACCATGCGCGATTATCGCCGCGCGGGTTTGGATTTGCCGCCGGACAAACGCAAGGAAGTCGAAGATTTGCGCAAACAATTGGCGAAACTCGGTACGGATTTCGATACCAACATTGTGAACGCCAAAGTCCCGGTGGTTTTCACGAAAGCGGAGCTCGATGGCGTGCCGGAGAGTTTCTTCGAAGCACCAGGCGTTAAGAATCCTCAAACTGATGGCACTAGTAGAGAGAACTCTGGGTTGACGACCCAGACATATACCGTTCTTCCAAACGTTACCTGGCAGTTCGTGACGGTTGAGGAAAACGCCAAGAGCGAGGCCACCCGCAAGAAGCTCTACGTGATTCACGATTCGCTCGCCAAAGACACGAATCGCACGGTGTTGAATCAAATGATCGATCTCCGGAACAAGATCGCGCTACGGCTCGGCTACAAATCGTGGGACGATTATCAAACGGAAGTCAAAATGGCCAAGAACGGCGCCGGCGCCAAGAAATACATCGATGATCTGGTTGCCGGAATTCAGCCGAAGTTCGCGGCCGAAGTTGCCGAGATCCAAAAGATGAAAGCGGCCGACACCAAAGATCCGAACGCGAAAATCGGCGTTTGGGACTGGCGTTATTACGACAACCAGCTCGTGAAACAGAAATATGCCGTCGACAAGGAGGCGCTTCGGAACTTTTTCCCGTTCCAAAAAGTCGTCGATGGAATGTTCAACATTTACCAAAGCATCTTCGGATTGAAGTTTGAAAAAATCGCCGCGCCGTACAAATGGGTCGACGACCTCCAGCTTTACATGGTCACCGATGCCGCGACCGGCGAGCCGCTCGGCATGTTTTATCTCGACATGTTTCCGCGCGAAGGAAAGTTCAATCACTTCGCCGAATTCACCATCACCGGCGGCAAATTGCTCGCGAGCGGCAAATATCAGCGGCCGGTTTGCGCGCTGCTTTGCAATTTCCCGCCGCCCAGCGCGGACAAACCGTCGCTTATGACCCATTCCGATGTGGAGACGCTGTTCCACGAATTCGGACATTGCCTGCACGAAATAACCACCCGCGCGAAGTCCGGCCGCTTTGCCGGCACTCGCGTTCCCGGCGATTTCGTCGAGGCGCCCTCGCAGATGCTGCAAAACTGGGTTTGGGACAAGAAAGTGCTGGATACTTTCGCCGCCGACTACCGCGATCCTTCCAAAAAGATTCCCGCCGAGATTATCAAGAAGATGAACGACGCCAAGAAAGCGACCGCCGCTGTTTTTTATCGCCGGCAGTTCGCGTTCGCCTCACTCGATCTCGCGATGCATGACGCGCATCCTGAGAACAGCCAATGGGATTGCGTCGATATTTCGAATCCTGTTCTCGAGAAAGTGTTTCTGCCGATCGACCCGAGCACAACCATGGTGACTTACTTCGGTCACATGAACGGTTATGACGCCGGGTACTATGGCTATGCCTGGGCCGACGCGATCGCGGCCGACATGGGGACTGTGTTCGAGAAAGCGCCGCAAGGTTACCTCGACAAACAAGCCGGGATGAAATTACGGAAGGAAATCTACGAACAGGGCGACGGTCGGGATGTTTCGGTTTCGATCGAGAAATTCCTCGGCCGGAAACAATCGGTTGAGCCGTTCCTGAAAAAGATCGGCGTCAAAGGCGGCGACGATAAAAAAGCGCCGGCCGGGCCGTCGAAAGAAGCTCACTAGGGCCCGCGTTTTTGTTGTAGAGGCGCTTGTGCCAAGCGCCTATCTTTTTAGTTCGGTGCTTGATACAAGCACCGCTACAACTCTTCCTGTTATGAACACATATCGCCTGTGTTGCTTTGCCGTCTTTTCATTCGCTCTCTCATCATTTGCTCAGGACAAAGAGGCCGAAAAACTTAAACCCGCGCTCGATGTCATCACGCCCGACGCGTTGCTGTCTCACATCAAGACTTTGGCGTCGGATGAATTCGAAGGCCGCGCCCCCGGAAGCAAAGGTGAAGAGCTCTCCATCAAATACATCGCCGACCAATTCAAATCGATTGGATTGAAACCGGGAAATCCGGACGGCAGCTATTTCCAGGAAGTGCCGCTCGCAGGAATCAAAAGCGATCCGAAGATGCAACTTGTCGCGAACGGGAAGGCGCCGATGGATTTGAAATTCGCGGACGATTTCGTCGCATCATCAGCCCGATTGCAAAACGAAATCAAAGTCGACAATTCCGATATCGTCTTTGTCGGTTACGGCGTGATCGCGCCGGAATATGGCTGGGACGATTACAAAGGTGTCGACGTTCACGGGAAAACGATCCTGATGTTGATCAACGATCCGGCCGTTCCCGATCCAAAAGATCCGTCGAAGCTCGACGAGAAGATGTTCAAGGGACGCGCAATGACCTATTATGGCCGCTGGACCTACAAATATGAAATTGCGGCGCAAAAGGGCGCGGCCGCGGCCATCATCATTCACGAAACCGAACCGGCCGCGTATCCGTGGCAGGTCGTAAAATCGAGTTGGTCGAAGGAAAATTTCGAGCTCGATAATCCGGACAAGAACATGGGCGCGGTGTCGGCGCGTTCATGGATCACACTCGACGTCGCGAAAAAGTTACTTGCCGATTGCGGCCAGGATTTTGATGCGTTGAAAAAGGCTGCGATCACCAAAGAATTCAAACCGGTGGCGCTGAACGCCAAGGCAAATATCGACGTCAAACAACAAGTTCGCTCGTTCAAATCGCACAACGTCATCGGATTGTTGGAAGGCGCCGATCCGAAACTAAAAGACGAATACCTCATCTATAGCGCGCACTGGGACCATTTGGGAAAACATCCCGAGATCCAGGGGGATCAGATTTTCAACGGCGCGGTCGATAACGCGTCTGGCGACGCCGCGGTGTTGACTCTCGCCAGCGCGTTCGTGAAAGCTGAGCCGCCACCGGGGCGGTCGATTTTGTTCATGTGCACGACGGCCGAGGAAGCCGGTTTGTTAGGCGCTAAATGGTACGCCGAGCATCCCCTTTATCCGCTCGCGAAAACCGCAGCCGACATCAACATCGACAGCATGAACGTCTGGGGCAAAGCGCGCGACGTTGAAGATACCAGCTACGGCTTTTCGCAAATGGACGATATGCTCGCCGAGCACGCGAAACATCAGGGCCGGTCCACCATCCCGAATCCGCGTCCGGAAAAAGGAAGTATTTATCGCGCCGACAATTTTGAATTCTCCAAAGTCGGCGTGCCGTCGCTCTACATTGGCAAAGGCGAACATTTGATGTCGCGCCCGCCTAACGGCGCGCTTCGGTCCGATGAGTTCGATCTGAAAGATTATCATCAGCCGACGGACGAAGTTCATCCCGACTGGGACCTCTCAGGCGCAGTCCAGGACGTCGATCTTTTATTCGAGGTCGGGTATCAAGTCGCCAGCGCCGCCAAGTTTCCTGAATGGAAACCGGGAAACGAATTCAAACCGAAGCGCGACGCGATGATGAAGAAGTGAGCGACAGATGAACACAGATGAAAGAATGATCGGAACAACGGAGGCGCGACCGTTTCAGTTCACCGGACGGATTCGGAGTTTCAAATATGCCATCGTCGGCCTGATCCGGATGATTCGCTGTCAACACAACGCCTGGATTCACGCGGCGGTAACGCTTGCAGTAATCGCGCTGGGGGTTCTCTTCCAACTCTCACGTTTTGAATGGTGCTGGATTGTTCTGGCGCTCGCGATTGTTTGGACAGCTGAGGCCCTCAATACCGCATTTGAGTTTCTAGCCGATGCCGCGTCACCGAATTTTCATCCGATTGTCAAAGAAGCGAAGGACGTTGCCGCTGGCGCAGTTTTAGTCACGGCAGTTGCCGCTGTAGTCATCGGCGCGATTGTATTTTGGCCGCACGTGGCGGCGCGCTTCGGGTTGTAGAGGCGCTTGTCTCAAGCGCCTGTTTACTAGTTCGGCGTTTGGGAACAAACGCCGCTACAACATCTTCGTGCTTTCGAATCTGCGAAAATCTGCGTCAATTCGTGTCTAATCATGCGTGTTGATTTTGTCATTGGCGGCACCCAAAAAGGCGGGACGTCGGCTCTCGATTCGTTTTTGCGCCAACACCCCGAAATTTGCATGCCAACCACACGCAAGGAGTTGCACTTCTTCGATCGCGAGGAAGAAAACAGCGATTACAAAAAGTATCACGCAAACTTTAAGCCGAAGCCGCAGCATCGCGTGACCGGCGAAGCGAGCCCGATCTACATGTATTGGGAAACCGCGCCCTACCGGATCTGGAAATACAATCCGAAGATGAAATGGGTCCTGGCGCTGCGAAATCCGGTCGAGCGCGCCTTCTCGGCCTGGAACATGGAAACCAAACGCGGCAAAGAAAAACTTTCGTTTGGTAACGCGATCTCAAAAGAAGCCGACCGGTGCCGGGAAGCATTGCCGCTACAGCATCGGGTCTATTCCTACGTCGATCGCGGCTTTTACACGCATCAGGTCCGGCGCCTGTTCAACATTTTCGGTAAAGGAAACGTGCTTGTTCTGCTCAGCGAAGAGCTCCGGAACGAACATCAGAAAACTTTACGACGCGTGTTTGAATTTCTTGGCGTTGATTCATCGTTCGTTCCGCCGGAAGCCAGCGTGTTCGAACAAGAATACGAGGACAAGATGGATAATCAGCTGAGAGCGAAGCTGAACGACATGTTTTATTTTGACGTGAAGGAATTGGAGAAACTAATCGGGAAGGATCTCTCGGTGTGGCACGACAAGCATTGAAATCCGAAATCCGAATGTCGAATATCGAACCAAATTCGAATGACGGGAAACTCGAAATTGTTTCGGACTTCGGCTTTCGAGTTTCGGATTTGAATACGATATGAACCTCCCGATTCCCATTCTCAGCGTCTTGATCGGCGCGGTGGTTTTATTTTTCGGCCGAAGACTTTTCTGGCTATGCGTGGCGGCGATTGGGTTCGCGGCGGGAATGGAAATCGCGCCGCACTTGATGCATGAGCCGACGCCGATCCTTCAACTGAGCGTCGCAATCGTGTTCGGCTTCATCGGCGCGTTGCTGGCGATGTTTCTTCAAAAAATCGCGATCGCCATCGCCGGTTTCCTGGCTGGAGGAAAATTGGCCATGGCTCTGGCTGCCGCATTTTTCGCGGAGGGCGCGCGCTATCCCGGGATCGTATTCGTGGTCGGCGGCATCGTGGGGATGATTCTGCTTTTGTCGCTGTTCGATTGGGCGTTGATCGTGATGTCTTCGGTTGTGGGCGCTTATTTGATCGGGCACACGATTGTTTTGCCCGCGACTGGCGCGACTCTGCTCTTTGTCGGTCTAGCTATCGTCGGAATTATCGTTCAGGCGTCGGCCTTTCGACGGCGAACGGTTGCCTAGATTCGGCGGTCAGAGACCG
>JADMIO012752756.1_pt1 | contig 80293 bp, 71 predicted proteins | sample 8958161 | NCBI WGS metagenome assembly JADMIO01 (sample SAMN16585339, study PRJNA669376) | soil metagenome | isolation source: Crop rotation soil | place: USA: Cullars Rotation, Alabama | collected 2011 | reverse complement strand
CTTTCCCCAGCACATACGACATTAATCGTGCCGATACCCAGGTTAGGCGCGCTGTCAATAACTATGACATCATAGTCATGAGCAACAGTTTCAATGGCCAGTCGGAGCATCAGGTGTGGATCGGTGGGCAGTTTACCTTCATCAAATTTGCCCATTAACTCAGTTTCAATACGGTGCAGAGCCAGACAGGAAGGAATAATGTCAAGCCCCGGCCAGCAAGTGGGCTTTATTGCATAAGTGACATCGTCCTTTTCCCCAAGATAGAAAGGCAGGAGAGTGTCTTCTGCATGAATATGAAGATCTGGTACCCATCCGTGATACATTGAGGCTGTTCCCTGGGGGTCGTTACCTTCCACGAGCAAAACACGTAGCCCCTTCAGAGCCAGATCCTGAGCAAGATGAACAGAAACTGAGGTTTTGTAAACGCCTCCTTTATGGGCAGCAACCCCGATCACCGGTGGAAATACGTCTTCAGCACGTCGCAATCGCGTACCAAACACATCACGCATATGATTAATTTGTTCAATTGTATAACCAACACGTTGCTCAACCCGTCCTCGAATTTCCATATCCGGGTGCGGTAGTCGCCCTGCTTTCTCGGCATCTCTGATAGCCTGAGAAGAAACCCCAACTAAATCCGCTGCTTCACCTATTCTCCAGCGCCGGGTTATTTTCCTCGCTTCCGGGCTGTCATCATTAAACTGTGCAATGGCGATAGCCTTCGTCATTTCATGACCAGCGTTTATGCACTGGTTAAGTGTTTCCATGAGTTTCATTCTGAACATCCTTTAATCATTGCTTTGCGTTTTTTTATTAAATCTTGCAATTTACTGCAAAGCAACAACAAAATCGCAAAGTCATCAAAAAACCGCAAAGTTGTTTAAAATAAGAGCAACACTACAAAAGGAGATAAGAAGAGCACATACCTCAGTCACTTATTATCACTAGCGCTCGCCGCAGCCGTGTAACCGAGCATAGCGAGCGAACTGGCGAGGAAGCAAAGAAGAACTGTTCTGTCAGATAGCTCTTACGCTCAGCGCAAGAAGAAATATCCACCGTGGGAAAAACTCCAGGTAGAGGTACACACGCGGATAGCCAATTCAGAGTAATAAACTGTGATAATCAACCCTCATCAATGATGACGAACTAACCCCCGATATCAAGTCACATGACGAAGGGAAAGAGAAGGAAATCAACTGTGACAAACTGCCCTCAAATTTGGCTTCCTTAAAAATTACAGTTCAAAAAGTATGAGAAAATCCATGCAGGCTGAAGGAAACAGCAAAACTGTGACAAATTACCCTCAGTAGGTCAGAACAAATGTGACGAACCACCCTCAAATCTGTGACAGATAACCCTCAGACTATCCTGTCGTCATGGAAGTGATATCGCGGAAGGAAAATACGATATGAGTCGTCTGGCGGCCTTTCTTTTTCTCAATGTATGAGAGGCGCATTGGAGTTCTGCTGTTGATCTCATTAACACAGACCTGCAGGAAGCGGCGGCGGAAGTCAGGCATACGCTGGTAACTTTGAGGCAGCTGGTAACGCTCTATGATCCAGTCGATTTTCAGAGAGACGATGCCTGAGCCATCCGGCTTACGATACTGACACAGGGATTCGTATAAACGCATGGCATACGGATTGGTGATTTCTTTTGTTTCACTAAGCCGAAACTGCGTAAACCGGTTCTGTAACCCGATAAAGAAGGGAATGAGATATGGGTTGATATGTACACTGTAAAGCCCTCTGGATGGACTGTGCGCACGTTTGATAAACCAAGGAAAAGATTCATAGCCTTTTTCATCGCCGGCATCCTCTTCAGGGCGATAAAAAACCACTTCCTTCCCCGCGAAACTCTTCAATGCCTGCCGTATATCCTTACTGGCTTCCGCAGAGGTCAATCCGAATATTTCAGCATATTTAGCAACATGGATCTCGCAGATACCGTCATGTTCCTGTAGGGTGCCATCAGATTTTCTGATCTGGTCAACGAACAGATACAGCATACGTTTTTGATCCCGGGAGAGACTATATGCCGCCTCAGTGAGGTCGTTTGACTGGACGATTCGCGGGCTATTTTTACGTTTCTTGTGATTGATAACCGCTGTTTCCGCCATGACAGATCCATGTGAAGTGTGACAAGTTTTTAGATTGTCACACTAAATAAAAAAGAGTCAATAAGCAGGGATAACTTTGTGAAAAAACAGCTTCTTCTGAGGGCAATTTGTCACAGGGTTAAGGGCAATTTGTCACAGACAGGACTGTCATTTGAGGGTGATTTGTCACACTGAAAGGGCAATTTGTCACAACACCTTCTCTAGAACCAGCATGGATAAAGGCCTACAAGGCGCTCTAAAAAAGAAGATCTAAAAACTATAAAAAAAATAATTATAAAAATATCCCCGTGGATAAGTGGATAACCCCAAGGGAAGTTTTTTCAGGCATCGTGTGTAAGCAGAATATATAAGTGCTGTTCCCTGGTGCTTCCTCGCTCACTCGACCGGGAGGGTTCGAGAAGGGGGGGCACCCCCCTTCGGCGTGCGCGGTCACGCGCACAGGGCGCAGCCCTGGTTAAAAACAAGGTTTATAAATATTGGTTTAAAAGCAGGTTAAAAGACAGGTTAGCGGTGGCCGAAAAACGGGCGGAAACCCTTGCAAATGCTGGATTTTCTGCCTGTGGACAGCCCCTCAAATGTCAATAGGTGCGCCCCTCATCTGTCAGCACTCTGCCCCTCAAGTGTCAAGGATCGCGCCCCTCATCTGTCAGTAGTCGCGCCCCTCAAGTGTCAATACCGCAGGGCACTTATCCCCAGGCTTGTCCACATCATCTGTGGGAAACTCGCGTAAAATCAGGCGTTTTCGCCGATTTGCGAGGCTGGCCAGCTCCACGTCGCCGGCCGAAATCGAGCCTGCCCCTCATCTGTCAACGCCGCGCCGGGTGAGTCGGCCCCTCAAGTGTCAACGTCCGCCCCTCATCTGTCAGTGAGGGCCAAGTTTTCCGCGAGGTATCCACAACGCCGGCGGCCGGCCGCGGTGTCTCGCACACGGCTTCGACGGCGTTTCTGGCGCGTTTGCAGGGCCATAGACGGCCGCCAGCCCAGCGGCGAGGGCAACCAGCCGAGGGCTTCGCCCTGTCGCTCGACTGCGGCGAGCACTACTGGCTGTAAAAGGACAGACCACATCATGGTTCTGTGTTCATTAGGTTGTTCTGTCCATTGCTGACATAATCCGCTCCACTTCAACGTAACACCGCACGAAGATTTCTATTGTTCCTGAAGGCATATTCAAATCGTTTTCGTTACCGCTTGCAGGCATCATGACAGAACACTACTTCCTATAAACGCTACACAGGCTCCTGAGATTAATAATGCGGATCTCTACGATAATGGGAGATTTTCCCGACTGTTTCGTTCGCTTCTCAGTGGATAACAGCCAGCTTCTCTGTTTAACAGACAAAAACAGCATATCCACTCAGTTCCACATTTCCATATAAAGGCCAAGGCATTTATTCTCAGGATAATTGTTTCAGCATCGCAACCGCATCAGACTCCGGCATCGCAAACTGCACCCGGTGCCGGGCAGCCACATCCAGCGCAAAAACCTTCGTGTAGACTTCCGTTGAACTGATGGACTTATGTCCCATCAGGCTTTGCAGAACTTTCAGCGGTATACCGGCATACAGCATGTGCATCGCATAGGAATGGCGGAACGTATGTGGTGTGACCGGAACAGAGAACGTCACACCGTCAGCAGCAGCGGCGGCAACCGCCTCCCCAATCCAGGTCCTGACCGTTCTGTCCGTCACTTCCCAGATCCGCGCTTTCTCTGTCCTTCCTGTGCGACGGTTACGCCGCTCCATGAGCTTATCGGGTCCACTCGCGAACGCAGAAAGGCCCACCCGAAGGTGAGCCAGTGTGATTACATTTGCGGCCTAACTGTGGCCAGTCCAGTTACGCTGGAGTCACTAGTATTTAGGTGACACTATAGAAGCGGCCGCGACAACTTGTCCACGTGGAATTCTAAGCTTAGGATCCCAATGTGCTGGAAAGTATCATTATGTACAAAGCCGATGCCGTGCCGGTCGGCAAAGATCAAGCGCCGCACGTCGAGATGACGCGCGAGATCGTCCGCCGCTTTAACAACTTTTATGGCAACGTCTTCCCCGAGCCGGCGACCCTGCACACGGAAGTGCCCGTGCTGCCCGGCACCGACGGGCGCAAGATGTCGAAGAGTTACGGCAACGCTATCTACCTGATCGATTCCGCCGACGTGGTGCGCGAGAAGGCGCGGCAGATGATCACCGACCGCACGCGCATACGCCGCTCGGACCCCGGCCACCCGGAAAACTGCGACGTTTGCCAGATGCACCGATTCTTCGTGCCGGCAGAGACCGCCGACCAGTTTGATGATGATTGCCGCAACGCGCGCATCGGCTGCGTAGACCGTAAGCGCGCGCTCGCCGATTCGATCGTCGCGCGCTATGGCGCGATTGCCGAGCGCAGCCGCGAGCTGCGCGAGCACCCCGAACGAGTGATCGCCATTCTCAAAGACGGCACGGCCCGCGCCCGCGCCGAGGCCCAGCAGACGATGCGCGAGGTCCGCCGCGCCATCAAGATGGATTGGGAAGGATAGAGAGGTTAGAGGCTAGAGACTGGCTTTCTCCGGCCCTAGCCTCTAGCCCTTAGCCTCTAGCCTCTATGAAAGACGCACGCAGCAAAGCCGAGGCCGCCAACGCGACGCCCGCCGACGTGGCCGTCGAGTTCGCCGAGTCCACAGACCAGTACAAAGTCAAGCTGCCCGATTTTGAAGGGCCGCTCGACCTGCTGCTCTACCTCATACGCAAAGAAGAGGTGTCCATCTACGACATCCCCATCGCGCGCATCACGGCGCAGTACCTCGACTACTTGAACGCCATGCGCGAGCTGGACATCGCGGTCGCCGGCGAGTTCCTGGTGATGGCGGCGACGCTGATTCACATCAAGTCGCAGATGCTGTTGCCGCACGACCCCGACACGCCCGAAGAAGAATTAGAAGACCCGCGCGCCGAGCTGATACAGCAACTGCTCGAACATCAGAAGTTCAAAGGCGCTGCCAACTCGCTACATCAACGCGCGCTCATCGAAGCGGCGACCTTCACGCGCGGCGTGCTCGAAACCGACGAGGATAACCCGGAAGTCGCTTCGACCGTCTTTCACCTCTTCGAGGTCTTCCGCGACGTGCTGACGCGGCAGCGCGCGCTGGTCGAGATCGAGATCGAGCGCGAGCAAGTGACGATGGCCGAAAAGGTCGCCGAGATCAGGCAGGCGGTCGAGTTCGAGCCCGAAGTCAGCGCCCGCCGCATGTTCGAGCGCGCCCAGTCCAAGCGCGAGATGGTGCTGATCTTTCTCGCCATCCTTGAGCTGGTCAAGGAGCTGGTCATCGCCCTGCGGCAAGCCGACACCTTCGGCGACATCATTCTCACGAAACAAGAAGTCAGGAGTCAGGAGTCAGAAGTCAGAATAGAAGAAACGGAAGTCAGCGAGGCAGAAGTCACCGAAGTCGAGGTGCGCGAACAGGAAGTGCGCGCAGAAGAGATCAACAGCGAAGCGCCGGAGCCGGCTGAATCCTCAGCCCTGAATCCTGAATCCTTGTCATGACCATAGACGAACTAAAACCTATCATCGAATCGCTCATCTTCGTCTCCGAAGAACCGATCACGGTCAAGCAACTGGCGGCGATACTCGAAGGCGAATCGAAGGCCGATGTCGAGGCGGCGGCGGAAGCGCTCGCCGAAGAGTTCAACGCGCGCGCGAGCGGGCTTGAGATTCGCCGCCTAGCCAATGGCTACCAGATACGCACGCGGCCCGAATACAGCGAATACGTGCGGCGCTACTTGAAGTCGCAGCCGTCGGCGCGGCTGTCGCTGGCGGCGCTGGAGACGCTGGCCGTCATCGCCTACAAGCAGCCGATCACCATCCCTGAGATACTGGAGATTCGCGGCGTGACTTCGACCTCGGCGATCAAGACCTTGCTCGACCGCCGCCTGATCGTCGCCAAGGGCCACAAGCAAGTCGTCGGTCGCCCGATGATGTACGGCACGTCGGACGACTTCCTGATTCAATTCGGCCTGAACGACCTGTCGGAGCTGCCGAACCTCGAAGACTTTGAAGATTTAATGACGAGCTGATCGCGTATGGCACAGGAGCGCATACAAAAGATTATCGCGGCGGCGGGCGTCGCCTCGCGGCGCGCGGCGGAAGAGATGATGCGGCGCGGCGAAGTCACCGTCAACGGCCGCGCCGTCACCGAACTCGGCTCGAAGGCCGACCCGCAAACCGACGCCATCAAGGTCAAAGGCAAGCTCATCAACGCGCAGTTGCTGAAGCGCGAGATGAAGTATTACCTCATCAATAAGCCGCGCGGGTACGTCTCGACGGTCTCTGACCCGCAGGGCCGCACCATCGTCGCCCACCTGCTGCCGGCGTCCAAGCGGCGCGGCCTGCATCCCGTCGGCCGCCTCGATTACAACACCGAAGGCTTGATCGTGCTGACCAACGACGGCGACCTGACGCATCTCTTGACCAAAGGCGGCGCGGTCGAAAAGGTCTATCACGTCAAAGTCAAAGGCTCGCCATCCGCGGAGAACGTCGAGCGGCTGCGGCGCGGCGTCCAGCTCGGCCAGTCGCGCACCGCGCCGGCGCAGATCACGCTGATGGAGCGCACCAAAGAAGGCGGCAACGCATGGTTCGAGGTCATCTTGAAAGAAGGCCGGAATCAGCAGATCCGCAAGATGTTCGACTCGATTCATCATTCCGTGACCAAGCTGCGCCGCGTGCGCATCGGCCACCTGACCGATGACGGATTGGCCGTCGGCGAGTTCCGCGAGCTGAAGCCGAGCGAGGTCAAACGCTTCTTTCAACCGACGCCCCCGCCCAAAAAACATAAGCCGAAGCGGGCGCGCGCCGCCTCGCGCTCGCGTTCGTAATCGCCTGCCGCGCTGCCCGCTCCTGTTTGCGCCGCATGCTTTTTTCGCGCCCGCCGTGTACAATGATTAATTCGCATCGGCACGCCATCGCAGACCTAAGCGGGCGCCGCTGCGGAACGTCAGGGCACCGGAGGAAAGATGGATTTCGAGCTGAACGAAGAACAGCAACAGATCAAGCGGACCATCCGTGAGTTTGCCGAAGCCGAGCTGAAGCCGCACGTCTCGGAGTGGGACGAGGCCGCGCACTTCCCTCTCGATCTGAGGCCGAAGTTCGCCGAGATCGGCGTCATGGGCGTACTGGTTCCCGAAGAGTATGGCGGCGCGGGAATGGGCTATGTCGAATACGCGACCATCATCGAAGAGCTGGCGCGCGTTGACCCGTCGATCGGGCTCGCCATCGCCGCGCACAATTCGCTCGGCGCGGGCCATCTGCTGATTGCGGCGAGCCACGAGCAGAAAGAGAAGTACCTGACGCCGCTGGCGCGCGGCGACGCGTTCGCGGCGTGGGGGCTGACCGAACCGAGTTCCGGCTCGGACGCAAGCTCTATGCGAACGACGGCGGCGCGGCGGCGCGGCGGCTGGGCGCTGAACGGGTCGAAGAATTTTATAACCAACGCTACGTTCGCCGAGACGACCGTCGTGCTGGCCATCACGGACCGCGCCGCCGGCTCGCACGGCATCTCGGCCTTCATCGTCGAGCGCGGCACGCCAGGATTTCAGGTCGCCAAGAAAGAGAACAAGCTCGGCATGCGCGCGAGCGACACCGCCGCGCTCGTCTTCGATGATTGCTTCGTCGGCGATGCCAACCTGATCGGCGAGCCGGGCCAGGGCTTCATTCAGGCGATGAAGGTGCTGGACGGCGGGCGCATCTCGATTGCGGCGCTGGCCGTCGGCATCGCGCAGGGCGCTTACGAGGCGGCGTTGAAGTACGCCCGCGAGCGCCACCAGTTCGGGCGCGCGATTGCCGAGTTCCAGGCGATTCAATTCAAGCTCGCCGACATGGCGACCGAGATCGAAGCGGCGCGCTTGCTGACGTATCAGGCCGCCGCCTTGAAGAACGCCGGCAAGCCGACGACCAAACAATCCTCGATGGCCAAGCTCTACGCCAGCGAAGTCGCCGTCCGCGTCGCCGAACAGTCCGTGCAGATACACGGCGGCTATGGCTACATCAAAGATTACCCGGCGGAAAAATACTGGCGCGATTCCAAGCTCTGCACCATCGGCGAGGGCACCAGCGAGATTCAACGCGTCGTCATCGCGCGACAGATACTCAAAGGTTAAAAGTGATGAGTGATGAGTGATGAGTGATGAGTAAGGAGAAGCGTGACATTCGATGCGCCTCCTTCCTATTCATCACTCATCACTCATCACTCATCACTCATCACTCATATGAGTTCGGTACTGATTGAAAAAATCCTGAGCGGCGACAAGCGCTCGATTGCGCGCGCCATCAGCGCCGTCGAAGACGGACACGCGGACGCGACCGCGCTGTTGAAAGAAGTCTTCCCGCACACGGGCCGGGCGCTGGTCGTCGGCATAACGGGCGCGCCGGGCGCGGGCAAGAGCACGCTCGTCGACCGGCTGGCCGCGCACTACCGCGCCGCAGGCCACCGCGTCGGCATCATCGCCGTTGACCCTTCGAGCCCCTTCACCGGCGGCGCGATCCTCGGCGACCGCATACGCATGCAAGGGATGGCGATGGACGAAGGCATTTTCATCCGCAGCATGGCGGCGCGCGGCAACCTCGGCGGTCTGGCGCGCGCGACCGTCGACGCAGTAGCGATACTGGATGCCGCGGGGTATAATAAAGTTATCATTGAAACGGTCGGCGTGGGACAGGACGAAGTTGACGTCGTCAAGACGGTGGATGTCACGGTCGTCGTTCTGGTGCCCGGCATGGGCGACGACATTCAGGCCATTAAAGCCGGAATCATGGAGATCGGCGACGTGTTCGCCATCAACAAAGCCGACCGCGACGGAGTGCTTAGAACCGAGCGCGAGCTTGAACAACTGCTCTCGATTTCGGAACGGCCCGATGGTTGGAAGCCGCCGATTGTCAAAACCGTAGCGACGGAAAACAACGGCCTCGACGCGCTCGCCGATGCGATTGCAAGCTATGACGCCTTCGTCGCGTCGCACGCGGAGCAGTCCGCCAGCCGGCGCGCCCGCGTTGCCGAACACCGCATCATCGAGTTGTTGCGTGACCGGCTGCTGCGCGTCGCGTTGAACGAACGCACCAGCCGCGAAGAGTTGCGGCGGCAGGCCGCCGCGGTCGCCAACCGGCAGCGCGACCCGTACTCCGTCGTCGATGAGATCATTGCGAAATTAGGAATCAGTGGCCGGGAAGAAGTAGGCAGGAAGCAGTAGGCAGTAGGCAGCGCAGAGAGCCTGCAAACTGTCCCGACGGTCAGCCGTCACAGCCAGCGACTGCCTCCTGTCTCCTGGCGACTGCCTCCTGACAGGCTGGTCACTATGAAGATCGATCATCTCGGCATTGCTGTTCGCTCAATCGCAGATTCGCTCGCGTTTTATCGTGACGCGCTGGGGCTGGAACTGAAAGGCACCGAGCAGGTCGCCGACCAGGGCGTCACGGTGGCGATGTTGCCGGTGGGCGAGTCGCGCATTGAGCTTCTTGAACCCGTTTCAGAGGAGACGACGGTGGCGCGCTTCATCGCCAAACGCGGCGAAGGGCTGCACCACATCTGCTATGAGGTCGCCGACCTGCAAGCGAAGCTCGAAGAACTGAGCGCGCGCGGCGTGCGCGTGCTCGACGGTTATCCGCGTCGCGGGGCAGAAGGCCATATGGTCGCCTTCCTGCACCCGGCGAGCGCCAACGGCGTTCTCGTTGAACTGGTCGAGAAGGCAAGTATCTTAGAAGGAGAGTAAATGACATTGGATTCCACTAACCATAAGCAACCCGAAACGACGGACGCGACGCCGGACACCGACACGCAAGCGACGACCGAAAGCGCGACCCCGCCTGTCACTACAGAGGCCGCCAGCACCACCGCCAGCGAAGCAGCCGCGGCTGAATCGCACGAGGCCGTGGCCGACGGCGAAGCGACTGCTGCCGATGCCGCAGCCGCCGATGCCGCCGATGCCGAAACCGTCGATGCTGAAGCCGCTGAGGCTGAAGCCACTGACGCCGAAGCCGCTGACGCCGAGGCCGACCACGACGCGCACGAGCCGCACGCCGCCCCGCACGCGGCGACCGTGTCGTCTGCCGCCGACACGTCACGCACGAGCATGCCGACCAAGGCCATTGCGGCGGTCCTCCTGCTCGCCTTCGTCGCCGCGGCGTTCATCTTTATTCAACGCTCATCATCAAAGCCCGCCTCTTACAACCTGAGCAAGCACGACATGGAAGTGATCTTCCAGGAGATGATCCCGCCGCCGCAGCAGGCGCAGATCGCCGCCAGCCCGGAAGAGAAGAAGAAGCTGATGGACGAAGTCCGCAAGCTGCTGTCGGTCGCCGCTTACGCAGAGAGCGAGGGCTACGCGCAGAAGCCCGAAGTCCAGCAGCAACTGGCGCTGCAAAGCGACCTCGGCTTGAACGAGGCGTATCGCAAGAAGCACCCGGACACCAAGGTGACGGACGAAGAAATCAACGCGTACTACCAGGCTCACCCCAGCGAGTTCGACAACTTCCTGCAAAGCAACCCGCAGTTCCAGCAGCGCGCGCAAGGGCCGCAGCGCGATCAGTTCAAGAAGCAGTACGGCGAGTTCAAGGTCGTCGCCGAACGCGCCCGCCAGGAGAAGCTCGACCAGGACGAAGCGACCCGCCTGAGCATGCTGATTAAGCGCGCCGACGCGCTGAACAACGCGTACCTGGGCGACCTCGACAAGAACGCCGACAAGCTGGTCACTGACGCCGAGATCGACCAGTATTACAAAGACCACCCCGCCGAATTCGAGCAGGTGCGTGCGCGCCACATCCTCATCAGCACGCAGCCGCCTCCGCCGGCCCCCGGCGCCAAGCCGGGCGAGCAGCCGAAGGCGCTCAGCAAAGAAGAGGCGCGCAAGAAGGCCGAAGAGGTGCTGGCCCGTGCGCGCAAGGGCGAAGATTTTGCGGCGCTGGCCAAGCAGTATTCCGACGACCCCGGCTCGAAAGACAAGGGCGGCGAGTACACGTTCGGTAAGGGGGAGATGGTCCCCGAATTCGAGCAGGCCACCTTCGCCTTGCAGCCCGGCCAGATCAGCGACCTCGTCGAGACGCAGTTCGGCTATCACATCATCAAGCTCGAAGAGCGCAAAGGTGGCGCCGGCGCGAGCGACCCGAAGGTCCGCCAGCAGATCACGGCCAAGCTCAAGCAGGATAAGATTCAGGCTAAGATTGACGAGATCACCAAGAACAGCAAGGTCACGGTGCCCGACGACTTTGATATGAACGTCAAGCCGTCCGAGCAGCCCGCCGCCCTGCCTTCCGGCCATCCCCCGGTCCAAAAACAGTAAGGCAATGGTCAGTGGCCAGTGGTCAGGTATCAGCGCAAGAGAACGAGCTTATTCTCGCTGACGACTGATTACTGGCCACTGACCACCGGCCACTGACCACTGCTCCTATGCGATTAGGCGCGTTTGAGATAGACGTTGTTTCCGACGGCACGTTTGCGCTCGATGGCGGCGCGATGTTCGGCGTCGTGCCGCGCGTCGTGTGGGAGCGCCAGTTGCCGGCCGACGCGCAGCATCGCGTGCGGCTCGGATTGAACTGTCTGTTGATCCGCACGGGGCGCGACAACATTCTGATCGACACAGGCATCGGCGCGAAGTGGGACGAACGCTCGCGCTCGCGTTATGGCATCGCGCACGAAACGACGCTGCTCGACGAGCTGGCGCGGCATCAGGTCAGCGCCGAAGAGATCACCGTCGTCATCAACACGCACCTGCATTTCGACCACGCCGGCACGAACACCGTCGAGCGCGACGGCCGCGTCGTGCCGACCTTCCCGCGCGCCCGCTACGTCGCACAGCGCGGCGAGTATGAGCACGCCTCGCAGCCGCACGAGCGCGACCGCGCCAGCTACATGCCGGCCGACTTCGCGCCGGTGTTCATCGCGGGCCAGTTTGAATTGATCGACGGCGACGCCGAAGTCGCGCCGGGCGTTTCTGTAATCAAAGTCGCGGGGCACAACCGCGACTTGCAGTGCGTGAAAGTCGAGAGCGAAGGCGAGACGGCGTTCGCGTTCGCCGACCTGGTGCCGACGACCGCGCACCTGCCGGCGGCGTGGGTGATGGGGTACGACCTTTACCCGACCGAGTCGGTCGAGCAGAAGAAGCGGCTCGTGCCGCAGGCCGCGCGCGAAGGCTGGCTCTGCCACTTTTATCACGACCCGCAAACGCCGCTCGCTTACCTGCGCGAACGCGACGGCAAGATCATTGTAGAGAAACTGGAGGCTTGAAGTGTCACAGGTAAAGATTGGCGTTATCGGTGGCAGCGGCCTGTATCAGATGGCCGCGCTCAAGGATGTCGAGGAGGTGAAGGTGGAGACGCCGTACGGCGACCCATCCGATGCGTTCATCGTCGGCACGCTTAACGGCGTGCGCGTCGCGTTCCTGCCGCGTCACGGGCGCGGCCATCGCTTCACGCCGACGGAGGTTCCCTACCGCGCCAACATCTACGCGATGAAGCTGCTGGGCGTCGAGCGCATCATCTCGGCGAGCGCCGTCGGCTCGTTGCGCGAGGAGTTCAAGCCGATGGACATCGCGTTCCCCGACCAGTTCTTTGACCGCACGCGGCAGCGGCCTTCGACCTTCTTCGGCGACGGCATCGTCGCGCACGTCTCGATGGCGCACCCGGTCTGTGGCGACCTCTGCGACACCCTCGAACAGGCCGCCAGAGCCGAATTGGCGGGGATTGATATTCACCGCGGCGGCACCTACCTCTGTATGGAAGGGCCGGCCTTCTCGACCGTCGCCGAATCCAACGTCTACCGCTCGTGGGGGATGTCGGTCATCGGTATGACGAACCTGCAAGAAGCGAAGCTGGCGCGCGAAGCCGAGATTTGTTACGCGACCATGGCGCTCGTGACCGACTACGATTGCTGGCACCCTGAGCACGACGCCGTCACCGTCGAGATGATTATTGATTACCTGAACCACAACGCCGAGAACGCGCAGAAGCTGATCGCGGCGGCGGTGACGAGGCTGGCCGCCGCCGAGCGCGCTTGCAAATGCGGCCACTCGCTGCGCCATGCTATCATTACTGCGCCCGACAAGATCACGCCCGAAGCCAGGCAGCGCTTGCAGGCGATCATCGGCAAATATGTCAGTTGAACCCGTGCGGAGAGGTGAGCCATGAAGTCAGTGGCCAAGGCTACACTGTTAGCAATCGCGGTGATGTTGATGAGCGGCGCGGCGCGGGCGCAAGGACCGGCGCGCGGGCCGATTGAACCGGCGCGCGATGAAACTCTGGAGATCAACGCGAAGCACAACCTGACGGTCGCGCGCTACTATCTCGAAAAGCGCAAGGCATACAAAGGCGCGCTCGACCGCTTGCAGGAGATCGTTGACGGCTACGCCGAGTTCTCGCGCATGGACGAAGTGCTCTTCCTGATGGGCGAGGCGAATTACAAGCTCAATCAGATGGACAAGGCCGGCACGTTTTACAACAAAATGCTCAAGGCGTATCCCAACAGCGAGTTCAACAAGCGTGCGCGCGAGCGGCTGGCCGAGTTGAAGATCGCGCCGGAGACGCCCGACGCGGCGGACGACAAGAAGCCGGCGGCCGAGAAGAAGCCTTGAAGCGGCCGCCTTACTCGATAACCAATCACGAGGTGAAATCATAAATGTCAATTGTGGTCGTGGGGTCGGTGGCGTTTGATTCGCTCAAGACGCCATTCGGGGAGCGCGAAAAGATACTGGGCGGGTCGGCGACGTACTTCAGCGTCGCCGCTTCTTTTTTCACGGACGTGCGCGTGGTCGCCGTGGTCGGCGACGACTTCGGCGAGGCGGAAGAGGCCGTCTTCCGCGAGCGCGAGATTGACCTGTCGGACCTTGAGCGGGTCCGTGGCGAGAAGTCGTTCTTCTGGAAGGGCGAGTATGGCTTTGACCTCAACGTCGCCAGGACGCTCGACACGCAGCTCAACGTCTTCGCCAACTTTCAGCCGAAGCTGTCGGAAGCGGCGCGCGCGACGCCATTCCTTTTTCTCGGCAACATTCAGCCGAGCTTGCAGAAGCAGGTGCGCGAGCAGGTCGGCGCGAAGCTGGTCGCGGCCGACACGATGAACTACTGGATCAACCACACGCCGGACGAGCTGCGCGAGATGCTGAAGGTGATTGACGTGCTAATCATCAACGACTCGGAGGCGCGCGAGATGGCCGGCGAGCCTAACCTGGTGCGTGCGGCGCGGCGGATTCTTTCGATGGGGCCGAAGCGGCTGGTCGTCAAGCGCGGCGAGTATGGCGCGGCGATGTTCAGCGAAGGGGCTTACTTTGCGACGCCGGCCTACCCGCTCGAAGAGGTCTTCGACCCGACGGGCGCGGGCGACACGTTCGCCGGCGGCTTTATGGGTTATCTCGCGGCAACCGACTCGACCGACGAGGCGGCGATGCGGCAGGCGATCATCTATGGCTCGGTGATGGCGTCGTTCAACGTCGAGGAGTTCGGCTGCGAGCGCACGCGGCGGCTGACTTACGACGAGATCAATGCGCGCTTCCGCGAGTTAAAATCCTACTCGCACTTTGAAGAGGCGGCGATCAACCCGCGCAAGCGGTCTGGGATTGGCTGAACGGCGCGCGGCGAACGGGGTCAGTCGGGCAGGCAGAGGTGACAGCGTTTGAGGCCGCGTGAGAGCGCCGCCTCTTCACTCATCGCCGAGCGGTCACACTTCGCGGGCAGGTGCGTCGAGTTGTGATAAAACTGCTTGTCGCCAGTGCAGGCGTAGACCATGCGAACGGGCCGCGCCGCCTTTGCATCCGGGGCCGCGTCGGTCGAGGGCAAGGCGGCGCTCGCGGAGGCGGTCGATTCGCCGGGCGAGCGCCAGCGCATCAACACTTCGTTCTTGAGATAGTTGACGGCCACCCATCCGGCAGCGAGCAGCACAATGAAGGCAGTCAGAGAGATCAGCTTATTGACAACGATCAGCGGGTGGGCACTGCGTAAAGAGCTTCGGGCTTGGAGGCTTGCCAAAGTTTACGCTCCTTTCGAAAGTCCGGCTTTTTGTTCTTATATGCCTGATGAAGCCTGCAAAGTAACATGCGGCTTCCGCGCGCGTCAAGCGCGAAAAAACGGGCCGAATCGGGCGGCGGCATCCCCCGAATCGGCGGCGGCGGGCGTGCCCGCGGGCCGTTGAAGGAGAGAGCGATTGGGCGAACGAATCTTCACGAAACTTCAGGGCATGGGCAATGACTTCCTCGTCGTCGAGGCGGACGACGTGAGCGAGTTGCCCGACGCCGAACGACTCGCCGTCGAGTGGTGCGACCGCAATTATGGCGCGGGCGCGGACGGCCTGATCTTCGTCGCCGGGGCAAAGGACGAGGCGGCGGACTTCGATTCGCGCATCTTCAATTCGGACGGCAGCGAAGCAGGCGTTTCCGGCAATGGCACGCGCTGCGCGGCGGCCTACGTTTACTACAAAGGGCTGTGGGCCGACCCGGCCGTGCGCATCGCTACGGCTGCCGGCGTCAAGCGCGGGCGACTGGCGTCGCGTGACGGCCGCCGCTTTAAATTCGAGTTCGATATGGGCGAGCCGCGCCTGTCGAGCGAGGCCGTGCCGATGGCGCTCGACTCCGCGCTCGATCACGTCGTGCGCTACCCGCTGCACATCGGCGGCGATATGATCGAAGTCACCTGCCTGTCGATGGGCAACCCGCAATGCATCATCTTCGTGCCTGACCTTGAGCGCATACACCTGACCGAGTTGGGGCCGCTGCTCGAACATCACCCGGTCTTCCCCGACCGCGCCAACATCGAATTCGTGCGCGTCGTCTCGCGCGACGAGATTGAGATACGCATCTGGGAACGCGGCGCGGGCCACACGCTGTCGAGTGGCACGGGTTCGTGCGCGTCGGCGGTGGCGGCGGTCTTAAACGGCTACACCGGCCGCGCCGTGCGCGTCGTCACCGAAGGCGGGCCGCTCAACGTCGAGTGGCGCGATGACAATTGCGTCGCGCTGACCGGCTCGGCAGAGGTCATCTACGAAGGCCGCTGGCTCAAATCATAAACGTCGCTCGTGCGCTCGCGCTGATCATTGAGAATCGTTTCATCCGGTCTCGGTCCAAGACAAAAGTAGCGGCCCGGCTCGTTAAGAGCTAAGCTGAGAACAGGCGCTTGCAGAGTCATAGTAAGGAGTCTTATGAAACGATTCATCATCCTGTCACTGGCCATCATCGTGCCTGCGGCCCTCACGATTGCCAAGAGCCGCGACCGCAAGAAAGCCGACTCGAAGCCTGCCGTCGTCCCCTCGGTTGACCTGACGCGCTATCAAGGGAAGTGGTACGAGATTGCCCGCTTTCCCAACCGCTTCGAGAAAGGCTGCGCGAGCGACGTCACCGCGACCTACACGCTCAACGCCGATAACACCATCCGGGTGGTGAACGAGTGCCGCAAGGCTAACGGCGAAACGAAGCGCGCTGAAGGCAGAGCGCGCAAAGCCGACAGTGCTGGGCCGACGTCAAAACTCGAAGTCCGCTTCGCGCCGGCGTTCCTTTCCTTCCTGCCAGTGGTCTGGGGCGATTACTGGGTTATTGATCTCGCGCCCGACTACAGCTATTCGGTGGTCGGCGACGAGGGCCGCGATTACCTGTGGATACTTTCGCGCACGCCGGTGATGGACGAAGTGAAGTACCGGCAGGCAGTCAATGCCGCGTCGGCACAAGGCTTTGACGTCAGCCGGCTGGTGAAGACCGCACAGAATGAAGCAGCGGCTCTGCTCCTGCCGTGACGATCACGCGATGCCGACTGATCGCGCCAGTAAAGTATTGCGCGATCAGTCGGCGGCGCATATTATAACTGGCGAGTTGTTATTCGATTCATTGCGCCTTGCGGACGCCGAGGCCAACCGATGGGGGAGCAATGGCATTCTGCCCGAATTGCGAAGCTGAGTACAAAGAAGGCATCACGGTCTGCCCGGACTGCCAGGTTGCGCTGGTAGACGAGCTGACCCCGGAGAACCGCGTCCACGACCGCAGCGCAGGCGAGCCGGTGCCGCTGCAATCGTTCAAGACCGCCGCCGAGGCCGAGATGGTGCGCGAGATGCTCAATCAAAACGGCATCCGCTCGTTTGTCGAAGGCGGCGATTTCGCCATCATCCCCAGCAGTTTTTCTCAGGAAGTCGTCGTCATGGTTGACGAACGCGACCTGCCCCGCGCTGTCGAAATCTACAACGCCTATTTCAGCGCTGACGCAACTGCCCCTGCATCAGAAAACCAGATTGACAGTGAATAGTGAATAGTGGCCAGTGGCCGGTTCTCAGTCATCAGCCTTGGGAGGAATCCGCTGCTTCTGTCGCGGCATCCTCGCATCACTCTCAAGGTGAACCCTGTGAACTGACCACTGACCACTGACCACTGGCCACTGGCCGAGAGGTTTGCGATGAAGGACACGTTTCGCCTCTGCTTTACGTTTATCATAGTGGCCGCGCTAGCAACCATCACACACGGACAGGACGGGCCGACCCGCGCCGAATTCGAATGCTTATTGCTCAACACCTCATCAAGCGTCGCCATGGCGACGGGCCATCCGTCCGCCGACTCTTATCATCACGTCTGGACGCCGGTGCTGACCTATGGCAAGTTCAAATCGAATGGGCTTGAGCTGCTGTATGAGATGCAGGGCAGCGGCAGTGAGGTGGTCATCGTGTTGCACGGCGGGCCGGGCTTGCCGCACGAGTATTACCACCCGATGCTGTCGAACCTGAGCCGGTACGCGCGGCTGATCTACTTCGACCGCCGCGCCGATATGGCGAGCCAGCCCGATAAGCACGACCCGGTGTCGATTGCCGAGATGGCCGACGATGTCGAAGCCCTCAGGCAAACGCTCGGGGTAGACCGCGTGACGCTGCTCGGTCACAGCTTCGGGACGATGATCGCGCTGAACTACGCGCTGCGTTACGGCGACCACACGAAGCGGCTGATCCTGGTGAGCGGCGCGGCGGCGGTCGAAAACCCGACGCAGGCCGAGAAGCGACTGCTGCAATCGCTCTCGCCGACCGAGATGTCGCGCTACCGCGACGAAGGCGGCAAGAATAACGCGAGCCCGTGCGAGCGCGTGCGCCGGCGCTACGCGGTGCTCTACCCGCATTACTTCTACAAGCTGATCCCTTACGAGTTCGAGCGCGGCTTTTACACCGTCTATTTCGATTCGCTGGCGAAGAAGCTGGCGCTGGCCAACGAGCGGCAAGAGCTTGATGTGCGCGGCAAGCTGTCGGCGATCACAGCGCCGACGCTGGTCGTCGCCGGCCGGCACGACTTGGCGACGCCGGTGGCGCAATCGTTCGAGCTGGCGCAAGGGCTGCCGCAATCACGCTTCGTCGTGCTGGAGCACAGCGGCCACTTCCCCATTTTTGAAGAGAACTACCTCTTCACCGAATGGGTGCGCGAGTTCATGCGCGGCACGGCGGCCAACGAGAGCGAGCGCGCCCCGTCCGTCGCTGCCGCCGCCTCATCGAGCGGCAAGCGATAAATCAATTTGCCACGGAGGCACAAAGGCACAGAGCAAATGAATAGAAAAACTCTGTGTCTTTGTGCCTCCGTGGCAAACCCCTCTTTCCACCGCCGGACGATTACCTGCTAGAATGGCTCTATGACGAGCAACGCGTTAGTCGTGCTGGTGACGGCGGCGAATCTGGAAGAGGCTTCGCGCATCGCTGACGCGCTGGTGGGCGGGCGGCTGGCGGCCTGCGTTAATATCTTAGGCGGCATCGAATCGGTCTATCGCTGGGAAGGCAAAGTGACGCGCGACAGCGAAGTGCTGATGGTCATCAAGACCACCGATGATCGTTACGACGAGATTGAGGCGCAAGTCCGCGCGCTGCACAGCTACACGACGCCCGAAGTCATCGCCCTTAGAATCGAGCACGGCTCGGCAGCCTACCTGAAATGGCTCGACGACTCCGTCGCAGCACATGCGGAAAGTTAAAAACAATAATTTTCAGACACGCTCTAGCTAGTGTGTCAATGTTTGAAGTGGCGCATGCCTGTGAGGACCATAGCGATGTCGTGCTCGTTGGCCGCCGCGATGACTTCTTCGTCGCGCACGGAGCCGCCCGGCTGAATGATCGCCGTGACGCCCGCCCGTGCCGCTTCGTCTACGCCATCGCGGAAGGGGAAGAAGGCGTCGGACGCCATCACGGTTCCCTTGAGCGGCAGTTGCGCTTTCATCGCGCCGAGCTTCACCGAATCCACGCGGCTCATCTGTCCCGCCCCGACGCCCACCAACTGGCCGTCGCGCGCGTAGACAATCGCGTTCGACTTGACGTGCTTCGCGATCACCCACGCGAAGCGCAACGCGCGCGTCTCTTCGGCGGTCGGCTCGCGCCGTGTGACGACGCGCACCGTCGCGTCGTCGAGCGTGCCGCGGTCGGCGTCCTGCACCAACAAGCCGCTGCCGATCAGGCGCAGGTCGAAGGGCTTTTGAAAATTGCTGCCCTCGCCCATACGCATCACGCGCAGGTTCTTCTTCGCGGCGAAAACCTCAAGCGCGCCGCTCTCGTAACCGGGCGCGACGATGACTTCAAAAAAAGTCTCGGCCATAACTTTGGCGGCGTCCGCGGTCAGCGTCCGGTTGAAGGCGACGATGCCGCCGAACGCCGACACCGGGTCAGTCGCTTTGGCGCGCTCGAAGGCGTCGCGCACGCTGTCAGCCGTCGCCGCGCCGCACGGGTTCGTGTGCTTGATGATGGCGCACGCGGTAGCGTCGAACTCGCACACCAACGACCACGCCGCGTCCGTATCGATCAGGTTGTTGAACGACAGCTCTTTGCCCTGCAACTGCTCAGGCATCTCGGCGGCGCCGACGTTCTTCAGCGAATAGAGCGCGGCGCGCTGGTGCGGGTTCTCGCCATAACGCAGGTCCATCTCTTTCTTCGCAAACAGCGTCATTCGCGCCGGCAGGCTCTTCGGAGGCTCGACCTTCAGGTGCTCGTTCGAGGCATCCAAGACGACTGAGCCGATCAGGAATTCGGCGATGGCCGCGTCGTACTGCGCCGTCGTCTCGAACGCCTGCCGCGCCAGCCGCAGCCGCGTCAGGTGCGACACGCGGCCTTCGCCGGCGTCCATCTCGTCGGCGATGATCTGGTAATCCGCCGGGTCAACGACGACGACCACGTCCGCAAAATTCTTTGCCGCCGAACGAATCATCGAAGGCCCGCCGATGTCTATGTTCTCAATCGCCTCTTCGACCGTCACCTCGTCGCGCGCGATGGTCTGGCGGAACGGGTAGAGGTTGACGACGACCATATCAATGTACGAGATGGCGTTTTCGGCGACCTGGCGTTGATGCTCGGCGTTGTCGCGAATGGCGAGCAGGCCGCCGTGGACTTTCGGGTGCAGGGTCTTGACGCGGCCGTTGAGGATTTCAGGAAAGCCGGTGAGGTCGCTGACGTCGCGGACGGCGAGGCCGGCGTCGCGCAGCAGTTGCGCCGTGCCGCCCGTGGACAGCAATTCGATCTGATGGCGCGCGAGACGGCGCGCGAAGTCTACCAACCCGGTCTTGTCGGATACGCTGATGAGTGCGCGTTGTATTTTCGTAGAAGCCATAATTGTTCACCCGCGCCTAACATAGCACACCCCATCCGACTGTCTCAACGAATGGCTCAGGCGCTCACCCTAACGCCTCCGCTCATCCGCCGAGTCCGCTTCCGCGATCCACTCTTGCGTCAACTGGCGTTTGTAATCAAAGCCACTGCGGCGGCCTTCCCAGCGCGCGAGCAGGTAGAGCGCCGTCCCCACCGCGCCCCACAGCAGCAGCAGTTGCCAGATGGCGGCGCCGCCCGCCCGCCGGCGCTCGTTGATGTCGCGCGCGATCACCATAAACGTGAGGTAGCCCATCGCAAGGACCGAGACCGCGCCGCAGACGACCAGCCACACGGGTCGCAACCTGACCAGCGCCGTGTCGTATAGTTTCGGGCGGACGAACGGCAGCGCCGCCATCGAAGCGCTGTGCAGCGCGTACAGCAGGAAGATCGCCACCAGCGAGATGTTCAGCACGTAACTCAACTGCTTGGTCCACAACAGCGCCAGCGCGATGCCCGTGTTGATGACGAGGCTCGCCCAAGGCGTACGGGACCGCTGGCCGACGCGAGCGAACCACTGCGGGGCCATGCGGTCCTGGCCGAAGATGTAGAGGATTCGCGCCGGCACGAAGAGCGAGCCGTTGATCGAAGTCGTGAACGCCATAATCGCGCCGAGCGCGACGACCGCGCCGCCCCACGCCGGCAGGAAGCGGTGCGCCGCGTCGGCCATCGCGTAGTCCGACCGCGCCAGCTCTTCATAAGGCACCGTGCCGAAGGCGACCAGCGACATCAGAAAGAAGATCAGCATCGAGATCAAGATGCCGTTGATGAAGATGGCGGGCAGCAGGCGCCGCGCTTCGCGGGTCTCGCCAGCCGTCTGCGCCAGGCTTTCAAAGCCGGCGTAGGAGAAGAACAGCGGCGGCAGCGCGGCGAGGAATCCCTTGTCGCCATCGGCGCTCGCCGTCGCCCAGAAGCCGAACGGGAAGAGCGGCGTGAAGTTCTTCCACTGGATGGCGAAGACTCCCGGCACGATCAGAATCACCACGGCGATCAGCAAGAGGATGAACATCGCCGTCTGCAACCAGCCATAGAACTTGACGCCGAGCAGGTTGAAGACGAGGAAGAAGAGGATCGTCGCCGTCGCCACCACGGCTTCGCCGAGGCTCGGCCCGCCCGCGTAGGTCTCTTTCAAGTGCTGGCCGAACGGCAGCCACGCGGCGAACCAATCGTCCATCGTCGGGTAGAAGAATTTCAGGTATTGACCGAGCGACGTGCTGAGGATGACCAGCGCGCCGATGTAGGCCAGCCACTTGAGCCACAGCGCCAGGTAGCCGATGTAATAACTCTGAAGCGTGCGCGAGATGTGCAGGTAAGCGTCGCCGGGCCGCACGCCGAGCGGCGTTGAAAGGTAGACCGAATAGGCGACCGCCGTCGCCAAGATGACCGGCGCCAGCACGAGATAACCGAGCGGCACCGACGGCCCGGCGACCGCGCCCAATCGTCCAGTGACGACAAAGATGCCTGAGCCGACCAACATCCCGATGATCGTCGCGTAGCTCTCAAGCTTGCTCAGGTCGCGTTTAAGCTCGGTGCCGTGTGGTTGCGGGTCTTCGCCCTGAAGGGTCAATAGTTGCTCTCCGGTCGCTTGCAGGATAATGGCACGGCGACGCCGCGCCCGTCGAGCATACTAGACCGCCGCCGCTTTTTCCATCAGCATCTCACAGGAAACCGAGCGCGGCGAAGTCGCCGCCGAGCGTGCGCCGCGAATCGCCGTTCGGCATCCACCTGTCCAGCAGCGTCGCGTAGACCGAGCGGAAATCTGTAGTGAACCTCACATTTCCCGCCGCGTCATAATCCGCCGGGTCGAGCGAGGGCTGCGAGCCATACAGGTCGCCGCCCTTGACCGCGTTGCCGATGACGAAGAGGCTCGACGCCGTGCCGTGGTCCGTCCCGTTCGACGCATTCTCGTTCGGGCGGCGGCCGAACTCCGAATAGGTCACGAGCACGGTCTGATCGGCCAGGCCCTGCTCACTGATGTCGTCGTCGAACGACTTGATGGCTTCCGCGAGGCGCTGCATCTCTACCGCGTGAGTGCCGATGAGCCGGTTGCGATACTGGTCTTGCTCGCTGCCGACCTGGCGCGCGTGCGAGTCGAAGGCGCCGAAGTACGTGACGTGGAAGAGCACCGATGAGGGGACGACCGCCGCCAGTATGGCCACTGACCTCAGCGCCTGCGCCAGCGGGCTCGTCGGGTCGTAGGTGACGCTCGAATGATAAGAGGCGAGCGCCTGTTCCAACACGCCGCTGCCGCGCTCGGCTTCGGCGCCGGCTTCGGCGAGTTTGGCCGTCAGGCTGTCGGCGGGAAAGCTGCGCGCGTTCAGGTCGCGGAACGTCTTGATAATCACGTCGCGCTCGGACACGTCCGACGTACGAAAGCCGGAGTCGCCGAGTCGCGAGAAGAGCGGGATGTTCACTTTCTGCGACAGGACTGCCTTGGGCGCGAAGTTGAAGCTGATGGCAGCGGCGGGCAGCGGCGCGATGCCGAGCAGCGCCGTGTCGGCATAGCGGCCGAGCCAGCCCAGGCCCGCGCCCTGATTGATATTCGCCGTCTGCCAGATGTCAGTTGAGATGGCGTGCGAGAGGTCGGGGTTGGGATAGCCGACGCCCATCACCGCCGCGAGCCGGCCTTGCGCGTAGAGGTCTTTGAGCCCCTTCAAGGCCGGGTGAAAAGCGAAGCGGTCATTGATGACCGTGTCCGCGGCGTGCAACTCTTCCGGCTTGAAGGCGAGGTTCGGCCTGAGCCGGTGATAGTTGTCGTCGGTGTAAGGGATCACCGTGTTGAAGCCGTCGTTGCCGCCATTCAGTTGCAGGACGACCAGGATGTGACGCCCGGCGGCGGGCGCGCTCGGCGGCGCGCTGAGGGCGAAACGCGGCGCGAGCATCGTGATCGAAAAGGCGGTGGCGCTCTGCTTGAGAAATCTTCTGCGGGTCGTTTTCATTGACGGCCTCCTCCTAGTTCAACTGAAATTCCGGCAGGCACATGATTAATCGGTGGACGTTATTCAGCTTGACGACCGTGCCGATGCGGTCGGCGGTGTTCCATGTCGTCGGCTGCCCCTGCTGGTTGGTCACGAGATACGTCTGCAAGCGGCGGACGACATCGTGCGCGAGCTCAAGCTGGGCGAACGAAGTCAGGACTTGATTCATCGCCTTCTTGGCCGATGGCTTGATGGCGCTCAGGATGATTGTCGAGTTCGACGCGAGGCCGGCGTCCGAGAGATTCGTGCGGGCCGGATGCATCAGGGCGTCGGCGAAGTTGTAGCGTTCGAGCATCGCGTCGTTGGTGACGAAGCCGAAGTTGAGCTTCCAGCCGAAGACGCTGGGCGGGGCGAACAAGTCCATCCCCATGCCGCGCAGCGCCTTCTCGATCACACCGTTGCGATTGCCCGCCGTGCCGAACAGGAAGTCGGCCCTGAGTATTCGCATCGCGCCGATGATGAACTCGACGGGGTTCTTCACCAGGCCGAAGTAAGCGCGCTCGCTGAAGAACTCCGAAGAGGTCAGGATGGCGCGCATCAGCTCTTTGATCGAGTGATTGGCGGCGAAGTAAACGTCGGCGAACTTCTCAATCGTGGCGCGGTCGGCGCTGCTCTCGGAGTCGAGCGGATAGACGAAAAACTCGAAGAGGCGCTTGACCAGAAAGCGGCCCGTGGCGCGGCGCGCGGCCACGAGCGTAATCACGTCCTGGCCGCTGAAGCTGCCGCTCTGACCGTAAATGGTCTTAGCGCGCAGGTCGGCCTGGCTCTCATCCAGGAACCACTCGTAGGCGAACGGCGAGGGGTCTGCCGCTTTACGAAAGCGCCAGCCGGTGAAGGCGCGGGCGATCTCTTTGACATCCTGCTCCGTGTAATTCGGCTCGCCGGTCACGGCGTCGTGCGTGCCCATGCTGAACAGCTCTTGAAGCTCGCGCCCGAAGTTCTCATTCGGGTTATCGCGCGTGCTGCTGATGCCGTCGAGCCAGATGAGCATGGCCGGCCCTTGCGCGACCGCTAGCAGCAAGTCGTCGAAGCGAGCCACCGCCAGCCGCCGCAGGTCGAGGTTCTGCGTGTACATGTGAATGACCGGCACTTTGTCGAGCGACGTGGCGAAGAAGTTATGCCAGAAGAGCGTCATCTTCTCTTCAAAGGGGCGGGCCGTGTAAAGCAGCCGCGCGATCCACCATTGGCGAATCTCTGAGTCGTTGAAGTTCTGATCGTTCAGCGCGTCGGCGCTCTGTGCCCCATAGAAGTCGAAGTTGAACCGCAGCTTTGTCACCTCCAGCACCGTGTTATCAACCTTCTGATAATCGAGCAGGCGGCTGACCGCTTTGTCGCGGTCCATGCCGACCATCGCTTCGATCTCTTGGGGCGGGCCGCTGAACCCCATCCTTCTGAGCAAGTGGGCCGCTTCTTTATAAGTGAGTCCGGGCATGTGAAGACCTCCTGCGCCTGGGCGCTAGGCTGGCGCGATCAGTAATGCGTTAGCTGAGAGGATGGGCACACGACGAACGCGTCGAGCAATTCCGCTAATCTGGGGAGGTAAAAAAGTCGCCGCAATCATAGCACAGAACGCGACGCGCGAATGGAAAAAGTTGTTAAAGATGTGAACGGCATCCGCCGACGCGGCTGCGGTATTCGGGTTGCTCTATCAATTAAGGGCGGCAGCTTTTTGCACGGTTGCCGGCCAACAAGCGACTGATGCCAGTACAACAAGGGGGGAGAAAAATGAACGCATTTGAATTGCTCAAGGAAGATCATGAGCGCGTCGCCGCCATCTTCGAGAAGCTCGAACCGACGACCGAGCGCGCGCGAAAGACCCGCGAGGAGTTGTTCGACAAACTGAAGGCCGAGCTGCAACGTCACACCCAGATCGAGGAGCAGATCTTTTATCCCGCGCTCGAGCAGGAAGAAGAGACGCGCGACATCACGCTCGAAGGCATCGAAGAGCACCGCATCGTCAAGACGCTGCTCGAAGAGATGGAAGCGATGCCCGTCGACAGCGAAGAGTGGACGGCCAAGCTCAGCGTGCTGAAGGAGAACGTCGAGCATCACGTCGAAGAGGAAGAGAGCGAGATGTTCCCGAAGGCGCGCAAGGCGCTCGCGAAGGAAAAGATCGAAGAACTCGGCGCGCGCATCGAAGCGATGAAGAAACAGATGGCCGCGACGACCAGAGGCTGAGCCCGCAACGACGAAGGGCAGCGCCGCGTGCGCTGCCCTTATTCCCAGAGCTGACGCCTGGGCTACACGCTGTCGCCCGCTTGGCGGGCTATCGAGGATGCCGGCGGCGGTTCAAGCCGGCTCGTTCAGGCGCTCCCACTTCTCTTTCATCTCATTCAGTATGCGGCGGTAGCGCAGGTCTTCGCGCAGCGCATCCCAGTTCGGGTTGGTCGAGAGCCACGGGTAGTTTTCGTTACCCATCGCGATGGCGCGCTCCAGCCACTCAATCGCCTTGTCGTTCTGCCGGTCGAGCGCGTACGCGGTCGCCAGGTGATAAGCGATGTCCTGATCGGCGCGCGCCGTCTCGATCACCTGATCGTCGATCAAGGCGAGGGCGCGGTCGCGCTCGCCCCGCGCCAGGTAGCAGTAAGCGAGGAAGAGCTTGCGCGCGTGCATATCGGGGTGCTCGGCGAGAATCTCTTCGATCACTTGCGTCGCTCTGTCGAGGTCGCCGCGATAATAGTCGATCACCGCGCCGTAAAACCGCAGCAGCGGGTGGTGCGGCTCGAACGCCTGCCCCTTGGCAATCTCGGCGAAGGCCCGCTCGTAGTCGCGCTGGTAGATGAAAATGCGCGCGCGGTTGTAGCTGGCGAAGACCACGTCGGTCGGGCTGATCTTCAACAGGCGGTCCCATGCGTCGAGCGTCTTCTCGTAGAGGCCGCTCAGCCGGTAGACGTACGCGGCGGTCGAATGCACGGACGGCTCGTTCGGCGCGTGGCGCGCGAGGCGGCGTATCTCTTGTCGCGCCGTGTCCGAGCGCCCTTCGATCAGGTCGATGTAGACCATACGCACGCGCGGCTCGACCAGCTTCGGGTTGATCTCCAGCGCGCGCTCAAAGGCCGCCTTCGCCTGCGCGTAATAATCCAGCCCGCCCATGCCTTTCAGCACGTAGTTCAATTCGCAGACGCCGAGCCCGCTGTAGGCCAGCGCGAAGTTCGGGTCCATCTCGACGGCCTTCGCAAACAGCTCCGCCGAGGTGTCGAGGTCGGCGATGTCGAGCGTCTGCGTGATGAACTTATAGAGCAGCGTGCGGCCCTTCAGGTAATTCTCGTACGCTTCGGCGTTCTCGGTCGGCGTCTTCACGAAACGCTCCTGCTCTTTCGTGCTCGTCTTCACGCGCAAGCCTTCGACGATCTGCCGCGAGATGGTGTCCTGAATCGTTATGATGTCTTTCGACTCGACGTCGATCTTCTCGCTCCAGACGATCTCGCCGGTCAGCGTGTCGACCAGTTGCGGCGTCAGCCGGAAGCGGTCGCCCGATTTGACGTAGCCGCCGATCAAGACGTGATCGACGGCCAGTTGCGTGCCGACCGCGCGCGGGTCTACGTCGCGGTTCTGATAGGGCGCGATGTAAGACGACGGGCGCACGATCAGGTCGTGAAGCTGCGCAAGCTCTGTGATGACGCTGTCGGCGAGACTGAAGCCGTAGAAGTCATTTTCGGGGCTGCCCGACATATTCTTGAACGGCAGTATGGCGACGGCTTTCTTATCGCGCGACTGCCACATCGAAGGCGAAGCGTCGGGTGGCGAGGTGCTGCCGCCGCTCGATTCGTCCTTCGCTTTCGGGGCCGTCGTGTTGCCGAAGGCGCGCTGCATCCACGAGGTCATGCGGTTGAAGAAGCCGCCCTGAGCCGGCTGCTTGGCGGCACGGCGCAACGCCGCCTTGTCGCGCGGCACGCCCTGGTCTGCGTAATAGCTGCGCACCAGCGCGCGCAAATCCGCGAGCACGCTCTCGGCGGATTGATAACGCGTGTTCGGGTCTTTCACCAGCATGCGGGCGACGATCTGCTGCAACTGCGGCGGCACGGCTTCGATGGGCGGCGGCTCGTCATGCATCACCGAATGCATCACGTCGACCGACGACTTGCCTTTGAACGGCAGGCGACCCGTTAGCATCTCGTAAAAGACGACGCCGAGCGAGAAGATGTCCGAACGAATGTCGGCGCGCTCGCCGCGGGCCTGTTCGGGCGACATATAACTGGCCGTGCCGAAGGGCGAGCCGAGCTGCGTCAGCTCAGCCGAGAGCTGCGCCTCGCTGTCGTAAGGCGAAGACGGCCGCAGCACCTTGGCCAGCCCGAAGTCGAGGACTTTGATCTGGCCACGCTCGTTAATCATGATGTTGGACGATTTGATGTCGCGGTGGATGATGTTACGGCGGTGGGCTTCGGCGAGGGCGTCGGTGATCTCAAGCATGTACTCCAGCGCCTGATCGACGGCGAGCGGGCGGCCGCTGATGGCCTTCTTCAGCGTGCGCCCTTCGACGTACTGCATCACGAAGAAGAGCGAGCCGTCGGCCTCGTTGACTTCGTACACGGTGCAGATGTTCGGGTGATCGATGGCCGACGCGGCGCGCGCTTCACGCATAAAGCGCGCGCGCGCCTTCTCGTCGCCGATCAAGTCAGCGGCCAGCGCTTTGATGGCGACGATGCGGTGGAGCTTGGTGTCCTCGGCCTTATAGACGACACCCATGCCGCCTTTGCCTATCTCTTTGATGACACGGTAGTGAAGTATGGTTTTTCCAACCATGGGCTTGAACCTGACGACTGACGCCTGAACTCATTATACACGCGCGCCGACGCGCCGCGAAAGCTCTCGTCAGAAGGCCGCCGCACGTTGGCGCCTTCGTACTGCTCGCGCGCGGGCGCGGCGGGGACTTCGTCTTCGCGCGCGCGCCGGACCTTCACGCGCCGCGCGAGGTCGCGCGCAGGCAGGATGACGAGCGTGCCCTCCATCGTGTCGCCGCTGACTTGAAACTGCCACAGGCCGTGCGTCTGCCCGCGGGTGAACTCGCCGGTGAGCGTGCCCTTCGCCGCGTCGTATTTAAAATCGAGTTTACCCATCGGCTCGCGCTGGCCGTTGATGATCTTGTCGGCAAACTGCGTCACCATGCCCGGGTGGCCTGCGACCGGCTCGAAGCGGTAGACCACGACTTCCTTCTTGCAGGCGGGGCGGTCGCCGACGCAGACCGACTCGCCGGTCCACGTGCCGATGACCGACGCCTGGACGCGAGGCGTGCCGGCATACGACAAGCTGGCCGCGCCGGTCAGCCAGATGACGACTATTGCCGCCGTGACGATCAGGCGAATCGTTAAACTCCCTGCTCTGAAATCAGCAATCATCTCGCTCCTCCTGTGTTGGAATAGGCCGGAGATAGGCTACACCACACACGCGGCACAAACAAAGCGCGGAGATCAAAGAGCTGTGATAGTATAAGCGCCACGATGAAAGTCGCTCAGTCTGACAAAGGAATGATTGTCGCGGCTCACCCGCTCGCCGCAGAGGCGGGCCGCGACGTGCTCACCGCCGGCGGCAATGCCGTCGAAGCCGCCGTCGCCGTTTCGCTGGCGCTCGGCGTCGTCGAACCTTTCGCGTCTAGCTTGGGCGGCGGCGGTTTTATGATGATCGCGCCGCGCGGGCGGCTCGCGGAGACGGTCGTGATCGACGGTCGCGGCAAGCTCTCTTCGCTGGCCGGCGAAGATTACATCTACCCGAAAGGCGTGATGCTGCCATGGGTGCCGAAGACAGGGCCGATGTCGGTCGCCGTGCCGGGACTGGGGCGTATGCTGGAACTGGCCCTCACGCGCTTTGGCGGACACCTGCCGCGCACGCGGCTCGTCGAGCCGGCGATCCGGCTGGCGCAAGACGGCTTTGCGGTCGGCGAAGTCTTCGTCTACTGCTCGTCTCTGTTTGAAGGCACCGTCCGCTCGACGCCGGAGTGCGCCCGCATCTTCTTCAACCGGGGCGTGCGATACCAGCCTGGCGAGAAGTTGGTCCAGAGCGACCTGGCGCGCGCCCTCGGCGTCGTCGCCGAACGCGGCTTCGAGTCCTGTTACACGGGCGAGATCGGCGAGGCGATGCGGCGCACGATCAACGCGACGGGGCCGGTCTGGGGCGAAGACGACCTGGCCACCTACGAAGCGAAGCTGCGCAAGCCTCTGCTGGCCGACATCGCCGCGCATCAGATCGCCACCACGCCGCCGCCGTCGCGCGGCGGGGCCGGCATCATCCGCACGTTGCTGAGGTACGACCGCGACCCCGTAAGATTGGCCCCCGTCATCCGCTCGACCTTTCGAGAACTGCACCCGCTGGTCGGCGACCCCGATTCAATGGAGATCAACCTTGCGAGCTTAACGGAAGGCGCCGGGGCTCCTGCGCCCGGAGGCGGCACGACTCACTTTGTGGTGGTGGACGCGGAAGGGACGATTGTGAGCACCAGTCAGACCATCGGCCACTTCTTCGGCAGCGGTGTCGTGGTCGAAGGGTTCGGCGTCGTGTTGAACGACGACATCTCGGACATGGAGCGCAAGCCCGGTCATCCGAATTCGGTCGGGCCGAACAAGCGCTCGGTGGCCAATATGGCGCCGACGATCGTGTTTCGAGATGGCAAGCCGCGCCTGGCGCTGGGCACGCCGGGGAGCCTGCGCATCTTCCCCGCGATGGCCCAGGTGATAGGCAACGTCTTGTTTCAAGGGATGGGGCTTGCGGGCGCGGTGGCGGCGGGCCGCATTCACTGGGAAGAAGGCCGCTTCTTTTTTGAAGGCGACATCCCTGCGGACGTGCGCGCGCGAGCCCGGCAGGAACTGGACGAGCCAGTCGACGAGCGCCGTGCGCAAGACCTCTTCTTCGGCGGCATTCACGCGGTCGAGATCACCGACGATGGCACGATCATCGGCGTCGCCGACCCCCGCCGCGAAGGCGTCGCCCTGCCGCTCTAGCCGCTTGCTATAAGATGGTGGCCACCTATGTTGCCCTCGCTTGCTGACATTCAAGAGGCGCGGCAGATGATCGCCGGCGCGGCGATCCGCACGCCGCTCATCCGGCTCAACCTCCACGAGTCGCCGGCCGAGATTTATCTCAAGCTCGAAAACCTTCAGCCCATCGGCTCCTTCAAGATTCGCGGCGCCGCCAACGCCATCGGTCACATGCCGGCCGAGATATTAGCGCGCGGCGTGCTGACGGCCTCGGCGGGAAACATGGCGCAGGGCGTCGCTTGGAGCGCGCGGCGGCTCGGCATTCCCTGCACCGTCATCGCGCCCGAGTCCGCGCCTGAAACGAAGATCAACGCCATCGAGCGGCTCGGCGGGCGCGCGGTCCGCGTCCCGTTTGAAGAATGGTGGAGGGCCTTCGAGCAGCGCGCCTATCCGGGCATCGACGCGCCATTCATCCATGCCTTTGACGACCCTTACGTGATGGCCGGCAACGGCACCATCGCGCTGGAGATCATCGAAGACCTGCCGGACGTTGACACGATTGTGGTGCCGTGGGGCGGCGGCGGCCTGACGTGCGGGATTGCGGCCGCCATCCGCGCCCTGAAGCCGCCGTGTAAAGTGTATGCGGCGGAAGTAGCGACGGCAGCGCCACTGGTCGTTTCACTTGAGGCCGGATCACCACGGACAGTGGACTACCGCCCGTCCTTCGTCGATGGCATCGGCGCGAAGACGGTCTTCCCGCAGATGCTCGAACGCGCCCAAGGGCTGATCGACGGCGCGCTGGTCGTCGAGTTGGAAGAGGTCGCGGCGGCGCTGCGGCTGCTGGCCGAACGCAATCGAGTAATCGCCGAAGGGGCCGGGGCATGCCCTGTGGCTTGCGCGCTGGCCGGCAAAGCCGGCGCCGGCAAGATCGTGTGTATCGTCTCAGGCGGCAACATAGACTTCGACAAACTGTGCGCGATCTTAATCAAGCGTGAAGGAGAGAAGCCTTAGCCTGAACGGTGACACTCGTCATTGGGGAGTGACTAAACCGTAATAGGTAGGCTAAACTGAATAGATGAAGCCGTGTCCCTATTGCCAAGCCACTACTCGACAGATCAAAGCCGGGCTCAACCGCACCGGCAGCCAGCGCTTTCAATGCCGTGAGTGCAACCGTCACTACACACCAGAGCCAAACCTTAATGGCTATCCTGAGGCGGTGCGTCAGCAGGCCGTGCGCCTCTATTTGGAAGGCACCAACCAGCGCCGTATTGGCCGCATCCTTTCGGTCAATCATCAGTCGGTCGCTAACTGGATCAAGGCTTATCATCAGCAGCTACAGGCTGACCACCCGCACCACGCCAAGCCCGCTCAGGTCGAGACGGCCGAAGTCGATGAGTTGTTCACCTTCGTCGGCAGTAAAAAAAACAAGCCTACATCTGCACGGTCGTAGATCGGCAGACGCGCTGCATCGTGGCGTATGAGGTCTGCTTTGAGCGCACCGCTTCGCTGTTGCAGTCACTCATTGATCAAGCGCCACACGCTGTGAGCTACTACAGTGATGCCTTCAACACCTATCGCGAGTTGAGCTACTGGGGCCAGCACACGGCGATGTGGGACAAGAGCGAGACCTACTCGGTGGAAGGGACGAATGCTGACCTGCGGCACTACCTGGCGAGGCTGGCGCGCAAGTCGCGGTGCTTCTCAAGGTGCATCGAAGCGCTCAGGCGGGCCGTCGATTTGTTCGTGCATTTCTACAACAAGCGCCAGCTACGCAAGCAGGCTTTCCCGAACTACCCGGCCCTCATCACTGATCCGCTGACGATGCGTGTTTAGTCACTCCCCGTCATTGACGCCCCTAGCGCAAACGGCTACGATGCATATGCGGCGGCCTGTTTAGGCTCGCTGAAGCCTGAGAGTTGCAGATGGGGTCTTCAGAAGACGAGCCGGACATCCGCCGGCCCGTCATAATGTGGAGGCTTAATATGAAAAGGCAACTTTCAACGGCACTCTTTTTCTTCATCTGCCTGGGCGTTCTTGTCGGAACGTCACAGTCAGCCGGCCAGCAGAGCGTCAGTCAATCTTCTACTTCAGGACAGCAGACTACCCGGACCGCCGGTCAGCCGAACGATGCGGCAAAGGCAAGCAGCGCCGGCGCCCAGGACACGTCGCAGAAGGACAAAGACGATGTCGTGCGCATCTCAGTCACGCTGGTCCAGGTGGACGCGGTGGTCATTGACAAAAAAGGCAGATACGTTACCAATCTCAAACCGGGCGACTTCGAGATCAGCGAAGACGGCAAGCGGCAGCAGATTACCAATTTCTCCTACGTAGAGACGCAGCCCGCGACGCTGCCCGCGAACCACGCAGAGGACCTGCCGCCCGCCCGCCTGCGGCCCGAATCCGTGCGGCGGACGATTGCCCTGGTCGTCGACGACCTCGGCCTATCCTTTGAGAGCCTCGCTTATGTGCGCACCGCGCTGAAAAAGTTCGTCAACGAGCAGATGCAGCCGGGCGATCTGGTGGCCATCGTCCGCACCAGCGCGGGCATGGGCGCGCTGCAACAGTTCACTAACGACAAGCGCGTCCTCAACGCCGCCATCGAACACGTTCGCTGGAACGGCTTTGGCCGCAACGGCATCTCGGCCTTTTCCGCCGTCGGGGGATCGCCGGGGAGAAGCATCAGCGCCGGCGACTCGGACACTGACCCGCAGAAAGAAACGGTTGAGCAGTTCCGCGAAGAACTCTTCACGGTCGGCACGCTCGGCGGGGTGAATTTCGTCATCCGCGCGCTGCGCGAGCTGCCGGGCCGCAAATCCATCCTTCTCTTTTCGGACGGCTTCCAACTCTTTTCGACTACGCGCGCCGACCTGAATCAGCGTGTCTTTCAGACGGTGCGCCGTTTGACGGACCTGGCCAATCGCTCGTCTGTGGTCATCTACACGATGGACGCGCGCGGCCTGCAAACGGCGGGATTAAACGCCACCGACCGGACGAATTCAATGGGAACCCAACTGGATCGGAGCGGAATAGTGCCCCAGATCCGCACGGGCATGGAGCCCGAAGAGATTCGCAATCAACTGCTGATGCGGCATCAGGAACTACTCAACACGCAAGATGGCTTGCATTACCTTGCCGCACAGACCGGCGGCTTCTTCATTCGCGACACCAACGATTTGAACCAGGGCATACGGCAGGTGCTTGACGACCAGCGGGGTTATTACCTGCTCGGCTACGTGCCCGAGGCGTCGTCATTCCGCACCACACGCACTGGCGTGCCGTTCCACAAGATCAGCGTCAAGGTGAAAGACCCCGGCCTGCGCGTGCGGTCGCGGACCGGGTTTTATGGCGTCTCGGACGAAGTGCTCCGGCCCAAGCCGCAGACCGCCGTGCAGCAATTGCTCACGGCGCTGACCTCGCCGTTCGCGTCGGGGGAGATACGCCTCAAGCTGACGTCGCTGTTTGGCCATGACCAGAAGGCCGGCGACTTTGTCCGTTCGATACTGCACATCGACCCGAGCGAGATCACCTTCACTCAAGAGCCCGACGGACAGCACAAGGGAGTGATTGATGTCGCCGCCTTCACCTTCGGCGAGAACGGAGAGATGGTTAATCAAGAAAGCCGCGAATACACCTTCCGAGTGCCGGAAGCGGAGTTCGACCGATTCAAGCGGCAGGGCCTGCTTTACAACCTCACCGTGCCGATCAAGAAACCGGGCGCGTATCAACTGCGGGTCGCCGTGCGCGACGCGGCGTCGGAGAAGACCGGCTCGGCCAATCAATTCATCGAGGTCCCCGATGTCGCCCAAAAGCGGCTGGCGCTTTCGGGTCTGGTGGTCGGCGGCAGCGACCCCGGCAAGCAAACCCCGCAGGGCGCCATCGAAGTCATCAATGCGGCAGAAGGCCGGGCCGACGCGAGCGACGTCGAGAGCGGGCCTTCCGAGCGCATCTTCCGGCGCGGCATGCAGCTCCATTTCGGGCTGGCGATTTATAACGCCACGGTGGCGGGCGCCGGACGCCCGCAGCTCGAAGGCCAAGTCATCATGCTGCGCGACGGCAAAGCCCTCTACACGAGCCAGCCCACTGCCATTGATCTCACAGGACAGACGGACTGGAAGCAGGTGGTGGCGGGGGGGAAGCTGCAACTCGGGAGCCAGTTGGAGCCCGGCGAATATGTGTTGCAGGTCATCGTCACCGACCGGCTGGCGAAAGAGCCGTTTAACCGCACGACGCAGTGGATCGACTTTGAGATCGTGAAGTAGCGGAGGCTGACGGGTCGCCGTCAACATCGCTTAAGCAATGAAGGCCACCGCTATGGTGGCCTTCACTTGTGGGAATAATGTGAAGTGCGCTGCGCTGCCTCCGCGGCAACAGGTTGTTGGATCGCAACTGGCTTCTACCTACGATCGTGTCAAGCAATGTTGGCATAGCCGCTTGATAAAGTTTAGCACCCGCTCGTAGGAACAGCTCGCTAGTAAATATGAAATCATAATTTAATCCCTTACTCGACAACACTTTCCTAAGTCTTGTTGCAAAATTATTGCGCTTTCAATCCGTCGTTGACCCGCACTATCTCGCGTGGTATAACCCCTCCCGTCACAGTCAGAGTGGGCAGAATAAAGAGAACGTATCAGCGACCGGATGATGGCAGTAGTGCTCCGGTTTCGGTCTTTCTCTCCCCACTCTTTATATCGTACTCAGCCCCTTATCGTTGCTTAACATATACCGTCGCTTCCGATACCGCCTTGAGCAGGCGTGTAGCCGTTCGCGGGGCGATTCCTCTTTGATCAAGCAGAAGTGTTGGTTTGCGTCTGCGGCTCCTATTTGCCGGAGCTGTGGACGCGGTAGACCAACTCATCACCCAGCCCCTGTGATGTGCTTGGCTTTTGGTTAGCGTGGCTCTGGCCAACAACCAGTCTGAAATCATCCCCTGATCCATTTTTTCTGTTTTCCGGGTGAGGTGTATGCGAAAAGTAGCGGTGTGTGTACTTCTATTGCTCGTTGCGGTGTGTGCATCAATGATACCAGGCGTCAACCGCGCCCAAGCGAGTGCCACGGATGTCGTCCTTTATGCCTCCGAGGCGCCTGTGAAGGTTGGCAACTGGCAAGTGGCCAGTGACACGACTGCGGCTGGCGGGGCACGCCTCGCTAACCTTGATTTTGGCGCTGCGAAGATCACCTCCCCATCAGCGACCCCGGCCAGTTACTTTGAGATGAGTTTCCAGGCGCAGGCCGCCACGCCTTACCACCTGTGGATCAGAGGCAAAGCTCAGAATGACTCGCCCTATAACGATTCGGTCTTCATCCAGTTCTCAGACAGTTCCGGTAGCAGCGGCGCGCCGCTCTACCGCATCGGCACGACTTCGGCCACGACCATCAACCTCGAAGACGATCTCGGCGTGGGCCTGAGCGGCTGGGGATGGCAGGATAACGGCTGGGGCGTCGGCGTCATGGGAGATAATATCTACTTTGCCGCCGGCGGCACACACACCCTGCGCGTACAAGTGCGCGAGGATGGCCTCTCCATCGATCAGATTGTCCTCTCGCCGGCCACCTACTTGAACGCTTCGCCGGGCGCACTCAAGAATGACACGACGATCCTTCCCAAGACGGAGACTCCGCCGCCGGCCCCTGCCGATATAGTCGTCTGGGCCTCCGACGTTCCCAACGGCACGGTATTCGGCAACTGGGCGAAAGTCTATGACAGCAGCGCGGCGGGTTCGACGGCCTTGCACAATCCCGATCTGGGCGTGCCGAAACTGACGACGCCGCTCGCCAGTCCCATCAATTATTTTGAAGTGAGTTTCAACGCGCTGGCGGCAACACCATATCACCTCTGGATCAGGGGCAAGGCCGATGGCAATTCGCCCTATAACGATTCCGTTTACGTCCAGTTTTCCGGCAGCGTCGACAGCAGCAACACGGCCGTCTACCGCATCGGCACCAATGACGCGACCGCGATCAACCTCGAAGACTATCTGAACATCGGCGTTCAAGGCTGGGGCTGGCAAGACAATGGCTGGGGCGTCGGCGTGATGGGGCCGCCGATCTACTTCCAGAGCACGGGCTCGCAAACGATCCGAGTGCAGGTGAGGGAGGACGGCTTCTCCATCGACCAGATCGTGCTATCGCCGGTCAACTACCTCTCGACTTCACCCGGCGCGTTGAAGAACGATGTGGTGATCCTGGCGAGCACCATCGGCTCTACACCGCCGCCGGCGAACCAGCCGCCGGTGGTGACAATTGCAGCGGCGCCGACTTCCGGCGCGGCACCGCTGCCGGTCAGCTTTACCTCCACCGCCTCTGACCCTGACGGCAGCATTGCCAGTTACCAGTGGGATTTCGGCGATGGGCAGAGCTCGACCTCGCCGAACCCTTCGCACACCTATGGCTCTTCCGGCTCCTACCTGGCCCGCCTGACGGTGACGGACAATCTCGGGGCGACGGCGAGCGCCACGCTCACGATCACAGTCACACCGCCGCCGACGGGAGCGGTCACGCTAAAGGTGATGACCTGGAACAGCCAGGGCGGCAACGGCACGGACAACGTTCACAACCTGGATCGGCAGGCGACCTGGATCGCCAACATGCACGCGGACGTCGTGTCGATGTGCGAGGTCTACCGCTATTCGGGTGACGACCAGGCGCAAATCCTGACAGACCTTCTGACACAGAAGACCGGCGTAACGTGGTCGTTCTACTGGGTGCCGAAGTACCCCGGCTGCCTCGAAGGCAACTTGATCCTGACGCGGTGGGCGGTGGTGGATACGAGCTTCCTGTACTTGAGCTACCAGCGTTCGGTGGCGCGGATGAAGATCAACGTCGGCGGCAAGCTGATCAACTTCTTCGCCACGCATCTGGACGCCTATACTGCATCCTATCGCCAGCAGGAGATCAGTGAGTTGACGAGTTGGGCGGCGGGCTTCGCCGAGCCTCGGCTGGTGGCGGGCGACTTTAACTCCGGGCCGGACGGGGCCGAGATCGCGCAGATGGTGACGGCGTATTTTGATTCCTGGAATGAGGCGCTGAATGCGGGCGCGGCGGCGGCCTACCCGGACAACCCTGTGCAATGGCAGACGCGGACGCGGCGTGGGCGGCTGGATTACGTGTTCTTCTCAAGGGGGGCGAGCACGCTGACGCTGCGGGCGGCGCAGATACCGGACCAGCGCGACCTGAGCCGGCCTGCTTCGGAGCTGATTGGCACGAGCGACGACCTGGGCGTGAGGCCGTCGGATCACAACTTCATGACGTCGACTTTCGATTTGCGGTGATGCGGGAACTGTCCCGTGCGGTGTCCTGAAGGCTGAACTGGGCGGCCGGCGGCACCTCACGGGACTGGACTTAAGAGTGTGTCCCAGTCCGGAGATTGTGTTCTCGATGAAGAACTTTTGACTTTGCCTGAGAGAGAAGACTGAAGACTACGGGTGCTGCTAACTTGATGCCCCATTGTGGCCCTGGTCCCTTGTGTACTCCCACCTCACTTTACCAGCGGGATCATCACCGAGATGCCGCCATCGATTAGATGGGGCGACGTGTATGAGCCTGCCAATTACAAGGTATGTTGATGAATAAGCCTATTTTTAAATACACAGTGCTGCTTTCCGTCCTTCCGTTGATCGCTATCTTCATGCTCATTAGTCAAGCGACGACACAGGCGTGCTTGGCGTCTTCCGGCACACTGCTAGCCGACGACTTCAGCGGCGTGGCCATTGACAACACAAAGTGGATCTCCAACAGTTTGTCCAGCGGCTATGTGGACACGACCGTCGGCATTAGCCAGGCCAACCAACAATTGGTCGTCGGCCCTTTGCCGCAGGGGCCAGCGGCGAGCGGCTCGCACTACCGCGGCATTTACTCTGTGAATGCTTACAATTTTACGGGAGCTTATGCGCAAGTGGAACTGGTGCAACCGCCCGCAGCCAACACCTCCGCCGACATGATGCTGACGGTAGGGCGGGATAGCAGTAACTATTATCGCATCTACGTCGAGGCAGGCAATTTGATCCTGCAAAGAAGGGTCGGCGGCGCAAAGGCGACGCTGCGGACGGCGCCTTATAGTGCGGTGAATCATCGCTTCGTTCGCATCCGCCACGATGTGACAGCAGGCAATGTCGTCTTTGAAACGGCACCGGGCAATGGGGGTACGCCCGGAACATGGAGTCAGGTCTACAGCGAGGCATGGGACGCGTCGAGCATTCCGTTAGCAAGCATACTGTTTGAGCTTAAGGCAGGCACGTGGACAACGGAAGCGAATCCGCCCGGTAGCGTCATCTTTGATAACTTCCTGGCGGCCGTGCCAGACTCCGGCCCTGCCCCGCCACCGACCGTCAGCAGCATCACACCCAATTTCGGATCAACCGCAGGCGGAACATCAGTGATAATCAGGGGTAGTGGCTTTACGACCGGCGCGACGGTGATGGTCGGCGGCGCAACGGCCGCCAATGTCAGCGTCACGGACAGCACGACGATCACCGCCACCACGCCCGCGCACGCCGTCGGCGCGGCAAATGTGACGGTGACCAACAGCGACGGGCAGAGTGGCGCCCTGGCAAACGGCTTTACTTATCAGGTGCCGACGGGACAAACCCCGCGGTTCGGCCACGTTTTTCTCCTCGTTGAAGAGAATCACAGCTACGAGAGCGCCATCGGCAGCGCCGCCATGCCTTACCTGAACAGCCTCGCCCAACAGTATGGCTTGGCAACGACGTACTACGCCGACACTCACCCGTCTATCGGCAACTACTTCATGCTGACGACGGGCTACACGATCACCAATGACGATGCTTTCGCCGGGACGATATCGGCTGATAACCTCGTGCGGCAGATGGTGGCCGCGGGCAGGACATGGAAGGCGTACGCCGAGAGCCTCCCTTCTGTTGGCTGGACTGGCGGTGATTCCTATCCGTATGCCAGGCGGCATAATCCTTTTGCCTACCTCACGGATGTCTTAAACAGTTCGACTCAAGCCAACAACCTTGTACCCTTCTCGCAATTCGCGGGGGATCTGGCGAACAACCGGCTGCCGAACTTCTCCTACATCCTGCCGAACCAGTTGCACAACGGCCACGACTGCCCGAGCGGCGAAACCTGCCCGGACACTGACCGGCTGGCGGCGACCGACGGCTGGTTGAGCGCGAACATCGCGCCACTGCTTCAGAGCGCCCTCTTCCAGCAGGATGGGCTGCTGGTCATTGTCTGGGACGAATCGGTTGACACCGATTGGGCGTACGGCGGCGGCCACATCGCCGCCCTCGTCATCAGCCCGCGCGCCAAGCCAGCTTACCGATCAATGGCGTTCTATCAGCATGAGAGCGCGCTCAGAACCATCGCCGATGCAATGGGCCTGACCAGCTTCCCCGGCGCATCGGCTACAGCCCCGAGCATGTCAGAGTTCTTCGACACCTCGACCTCGCCGACGCCCTACGTAAGTAGCGTTTCTCCGAACTCAGGGGCAACGGCAGGCGGCACTGCGGTGACGATAAGCGGCAGCGGCTTCGCGCCGGGCGCGACGGTGATGGTCGGCGGCGTGGCGGCCACCAATGTCAGCGTCACGGACAGCACGACGATCACCGCCACCACGCCCGCGCACGCCGTCGGCGCAGTTGCCCTGACGGTGACGAACACCAATGGCTTGAGCGGCACGTTGGCAAATGGCTTCACTTACACGACGCCTGCCGGGGAGGTCGTGTTGCTGGCAGACGACTTCAACAGCAACTCGCTCGACCTGACGAAGTGGAATGCCAACAGCCTGTTTAGCGGCTACACCGATGCCAACCTGTCCCTGCTAGTGACCAACCAGCACTTTGAGATAGGGCCTTTGCGGCAATCAACCGCAGGGTCACATTACAATGGCCTGGTCTCACGTCAGCGCTATGACTTCACCAACGCTTATGCCTATGTCTCGATAGTACAAGCATCACCGGCAAGTACGACTGGCGATGCGATGCTGACCGTCGGCCCGGACTCAAGCAACTACTACCGTATCTATGAGGAGGCCGGGGTGCTATACGCACAAAAGAGGGAGTCTGGCGGGAAGGCGACACTGTGGAGCGCCATATATGATGCGGTAGCGCATCACTACTGGCGAATCAGGCATGACGCGGTCGCCGGAGGCGTAGTCTTTGAGACGGCACCGGACAACAACGGGGCGCCGGGCGCGTGGGTGGAGCGTTACCGTGAGGCCTGGAGTAGTGAGATAACACTCAATAGCATGTTGTTTGAGATTAAAGCGGGAACGTGGCAGGCAGAGGCAAATGCACCCGGCAAAGTTATCTTTGACAATTTCAAACTGGCTAAGCCTTAGCACAAGGCAATCAGCCAGGAGTGTCATGGGGAGGCTCAGTTTCTGCTGGGCGATTTCCGCTGGTGCAAAGGCCCGACATTACTTATTGAATAGTCGGTGCGGTAGTGCTCCCGATCACTGACTGTACCATCGTTGTCAGGTTCTCCAGGTCTTCGGGCTTGTGCAGCGTCGCGTTAGCTCCTGCCATCATTGCTGTCGCTAAATAAGCTTTATCGTATCCTGACATCGCCAGGATGGGAATGTTCTGGAGATTACTCGTATTTCTTACATATTTGACACGCAGGTTCAATGACGGCAGCTTCTCCTTGTAGGTGTAGGCAACTAGCGCCGCCACTACGTTGACCAGGAAATTCGCCCGGTGCCGGCGGATTCAGTCGTAGAATTGCTGGCGTCCCTCAATGATGTCAACATAATTTTAATCTGATGGGTGAATCCCCACATATCCTAAGAAACATCCCTGATTCTGGCATTCGGGTTGTATTAGATATCAGGCTTGGGTCCTCCCCGACCTAAGGGCGCGGGTTTAGGAGAGCACTTACGCAACACTGTCACAAGAGAGGCTACCGCCGTGCAACAAGGCTCTCAACCATCTCCAAAACTCGCGGAGGGACCCGCCCATCCTCACCTGTGCCGAAATTGTATGCACGAGTGGCGATGTGAAGTCGTCGAATGTGAATTGGCGGAAGTGACGCTTTGCCTGGACTGTTTTAAGAAGCTGGGCACCGGCTATTACTAAGCGTTGAAGGTCAGTTACACGCATTACTAACTGTGTAAGGAGCCGTTCATGAGCAGAGGCAAAACCATGTTCCCGCTCTTTCTGCTGGCGCTCTTAGTCGTATCATCGGGTGGTTGCAAGCGTCACCCTTCTACACCTACCCTGGAAGCTTTAGATCCGATTGACCGCCGCTCCGGCCTGCCTGTGGTCGCTCCCGTTCAGCGCGACTTGTCTGACTTGCAGGCGGGCGGCACCCTGACCGTCCTTGCCCCTTATAACTCCACCTCTTATTTTATCTACCGTGGAGAGCCTTTCGGCTACGAGTACGAGTTGCTCCAGCAGTTCGCCAAAGAGCAGGGATTACAACTGAAGATAGTTGTCGTGACCGACTTGAAGAGCATCTACTCGCTGCTAAATAGCGGCGAAGGCGACATTGCCGCCGGGCGCCTGGTGCCTACGCCTGAGGGTGAGACTCAGGTCTCCTTCACGCGGGCGCTCTACCGCACGGAACCGGCTCTGGTACAACAGGCCCAACCCCCAGCCGCAGCCGGGAAAGGCGCGCAGAAGGCTCTGCAACCAGGGCCTGCCGATGAGTCGCCAGAAATAGACATACAGGCGCGGCTCATCAACCGACCGTCGGAGTTGGCAGGCCATCAGGTCACGGTGCCAGAGAAGTCGCCCTACGAACGCACCCTGCTCGAATTGTCGGACCAAATCTCCGGCGACATCTACGTCGTCGAGATGGGCGGCAAGATTCAAGACGAGGCACTGGCGCAGAAGGTGGCGCGTGGTGAGGTGCAGTTCACGGTCATGCAAAACAACCTGGCCGAGTTGAAGGAGGCCGAGTTCAAGAACCTCAAGGTGCGCCCCATCATCGGGCGCTCACACAGTGTCACCTGGGCGGTGCGCAAGAACTCTCCGGCTCTGCTCAATAAGCTGAATGACTGGATCGAGCAGAAGCAGAACGGCACGCTATTCGACCGGCTGTATAAGAAGTATTTCATCGACCGGCGCAGTTACCTTGAGCGGGTGCAGAGCAAGTACCTGACTTCGCAGACCGGCAAGCTCTGCGAGTATGACGACCTGTTGAAGCGATACGGGGCCGAACTGAACTGGGATTGGCGGATGCTCGCTTCACAAGCCTTCCAGGAGTCGCGGTTCAAGCCGGATGCGCGCTCCTGGGCGGGTGCGGTCGGGTTGTTGCAACTGATGCCGGGGACGGCGCAGCAGTTCGGGGTAAGGAATCTCCTCGACCCTGAGGAGAACCTTCAGGGCGCGGTGAAGTTCCTCAAGTGGCTGGAGCAATACTGGCATGATCGCATCCCGAATGAGGGCGAGCGGCTGAAGTTCATCCTGGCGTCATACAACTGCGGGGCAGGGCATGTGGATGACGCGCAACGGCTGACGGAGAAGTATGGTGGGAACCCGCAGTCGTGGGAAGACGTGTCGTACTGGCTTCTGCAAAAGTCCACACAGCAGTATTCGACGGACCCGGTGGTAAGATTCGGCTTCTGTCGCGGGCTTGAGCCGGTGAATTATGTGACTTATATTCTCGAACGCTATAACCATTACAAGCAGTATGTGAGCCGACACAAATCGAGCGCCTGCTTTTTAGCCGAAGCGACTTAATCATTTTTTGCGTAATGGCGGGTGGCCCTCCTGAGCAACTGGGCGCAAAGCTGGGAAGCGGAGCGGATGACTAAAGGCAGGTTCACTTCTGATTCTGTTGAAGAAATGTATGAAGTTACTCAAGTTGACTATGAATTCTTCCCGCTCTAAACTTGCGGCTTGGTCAAACCGGACGCGCTTCCTCATTATGCTGCAACCGATTCATCAACCAAGGCGTCCTAGTTAATGTGTGGACAAGTATAGGAGGACAATAGTGAAGAAACTCATAGCGACAGCAGTAATGTCTTTGGCAGTTTTAACGGGTTCTGCTTTTGCCGGTCAGGATAGGCCGCAGGACCGGCACGACAGGGATCAAGTAACTCAGCATCGCCGGATGGTTCGCCATCACAGGCGGCAAATGCATAGACATCATCGCAGGGTGATGCGGCGACACAACGACGCTGACCGTCATTGAAGAAGTCTCAGTAAGCCTGTAAAGCAAAGCCTGCGGCTCCGGCTGCGGGCTTTTGCTTTTCCTCATTGTTGCCGAGTTAGAGGAGAGACTAAACCATTCTGCACTGAAAGTGCAGAGGTTGCTTCAGGGACTGAAAGTCCCTCTCACTCAAGGATGATGCGATTGTTTTCGCGATTGCTCGCATCACGATGATGCTCCAGATATTCCTGCACCCTCTCTTCCGTGATATCGCCAGTGCTCCAAGCGCCATACCCTATTGCCCAGAAATGGTTGCCCCAGAAGTAGGGTGTGGATAACCCACCTGTATCATGATTTAGGAGTATCCATAATAGGATGTTTCTTAGGAGCCTCAGATGCGCGACCTGCGGCGCTACTTGTCACCTGTGGTGATTCAGAACGCGGGGCAGGTGAATGTGGCGGCGGACGGCGGGCAGCAGGTGAATGTGAAGGAGAGGAGCCGGAAGAAGACCGCGAAAGCTGGTCGTAGCAAGAAGGCCGGCAACCCCAAACAACTCAGTGCGCCAAAGCAGACGATAAACATGGAGCCTGCATCAGCGTCAGTTCCGACGAGGTGAAGGGGGGGGCTATACATCTTGCGGCGCATCCCTGCTGGAACATACTGTTATAGAGATCGGAGAGTATTGCTGACCTGACTTGCATTGCCATAATGTCTCAGTAGATGCCGACATCAATGGGGGCTTCCCGCTCAATCCCTTTCAGGCGCTCTGAAAAGGCATCCAAGTGGTGTTTCCGCTCTTCATCGGTCAGGCGGGCGGGGCCATAAACAATCTGTGGCGCCAACACGTCAAAACCGACAAACTGTAATATGCCTCGGTGAATCGGTCGCAATATCCCAGCTATATCCCCATTGAAAGCTCCTTTGGCATAGGCGTCTGCCGAGCCACCTGTGGTTAAGGAGAGCAAGGCCCGCTTTCCGCGAAAAATACCGGACTCATAGTACCGCCCACCTCCATAAGTGCGCCCTAAAGCAAAAACACGATCTACCCACCCTTTTAGAACTGCCGGCAATCCGAACCACCATAGAGGGAACTGCCAGATCATCAGATCGCACCACTCAAGTTTTCCGATCTCGGATTCAACATCCTCCGAGAAGCCGCTCGTTTCAGAGGCGTACATTTCTTCGATCTGCGGCTTGAAGTATTTCGGGTCTTTGACTGTCGTAAAGTTCCTACGGCTGGAAACGGGATCGAAGCGCATCTCTAGGAGATCGGAGGTCCTCACTTCATGCCCGGAGGCTATCAATATTTGGGCAATCGTGTGGAACATTGCAGCGTTAAAGCTCTGCGGCTCCGGATGCCAATAAATGACGAATACTTTCATAGACAACCTCCTGCTGCCCAACACCCTCCGCATAGGGATTAAATGCTCTGAGAGCGTCGGTCCATTCCAGTCGCTAAGCCAAACATTCGCCTTGCTACATCTAACGCCCGCGTTCAGCGGGGCCGTGAATGGCATAGGGAGAAACCGTGTGAGCCGCGCTCCACGGCCTCGCCGTGCCTGAAATGTGTGGAGCAAATTCCCGATCATTTGCGTCCCGTTATACGCTCCTCGCCCGAATCCGCTTCGGGTTGTTCAGCCGAACTTGTGCCCGCGCACAATGGACAATCTCTCCTCCTCTGGTTTGCTATTGACATCGCTAGCCGCCGGTGATTTGCTTATCCCTTCAGCGATCAAGCGGGTTGCTGGACCATATCGCTCTCGGTATGGTGTAGCGAGGTTTAAACTTTCGCTTCCCCATTCATTTCCGCTCACTGGCTGAGTTCTAGAGGCTGCGCCTATCACAAATTCTCGCGCTCGGCCTTTCGAGTACGACATAGCGCCCCGCCGCAGCGGGCGCTTACACCAAAGGACTACCCATGACGTACGACTTCTTCCGAACATGCTTCGATCTCCCATCGAGGTGGGTTACTTTCACAGCCATCTGGTTGTTAGTGCTGATTTGCGGTCTGAGCGCAGGGGCGAACACGGTGCAAGCACAGACGCGCGCCTACGTGGCGAACGGTTGCTCTGGCACGGTCACGGGCATCGACACGTCGACCAACTCCGTGATCGCCACCATCCCCGTTGGGGTTAATACCGAGGATGTAGCCATCACGCCGGATGGCGCGCACGCTTATGTCACGAACGTGAATACATCGGTTTCCGTCATCAACACGGCGACCAACACGGTGAGCACGACTATACTCGTTCCCGGCGCCACGCACGTAGCCATCGCGCCGGATGGCACGCGCGCCTATGTCACGGTCAACAACACAGGTGGCTCGAACAATACAGGCACCGTCGTCATCGACACGGAGACCAATACCGTGATCGCCATGATCCCCGTCGGCGTTGCTCCCTTTGATATAGCAATCTCGCCGTCCGGCGCCCGCGCTTATGTCACTGACCTAGTGAGCGGCACGGTCAGCGTCATCGACACGGCGACCAACTCCGTGATTGCCACGATCCCTGTTGGCAGCGACCCCTTTGCTATAGCAATTACGCCGGACGGTGCCCGCGCCTATGTCCCGAACAGAACCAGCAACACCATCTCCGTCATCGACACGACTACCAACAGCGTGATCGCCACGATACCCGATGGAGTTTTCCCCGAAGGTGTAGCCATCACGCCGGACGGCGCCCGGGCCTATGTCCCGACAAATAGCGACGTGGTCGCCGTCATCAACACGGCGACCAACTCCGTGATCGCCACCATCCCCGTCAGCTTTAACCCCCTTTCTGTGGCAATCACGCCGGACGGCGCGCGCGCCTATGTCACGAACATAAGTAGCAATACGGTCGCCGTCATCGACACGGCGACCAACACCGTGATCGCCACAGTGCCTACGGGTAGTTGTCCGTCTGGGATAGCCATCACGCCGGCCCCGCGAGTTCCCAAAAGTAAAGACGAGTGCAAGAACGGCGGGTATCGGAATTTCGGCCCTCCCGCCGGCCCGTTCAGAAATCAGGGGCAATGCGTCAGCTACGTTGAGGGGCACTCCCACCGCTGACAGGTGATCGAGAGACAGGCGGTTCTACGGGAGCCTTAACTCAAGGGTCGAGGCTTCCGTCGGCGAGAGTTCTCTTCAGGTTTGAGCACATACTTGCTCTTGTCCTTTGCCTAACGCTTCGCATCAGCGGGGCCGCGTGTGACACTTCGATGCTGATGTGAAACTTACTTCGCGGCCTCCGCTGCAACGGGTTGTTGGACTACCGGGACTGGCCCCGTCGCAAGCCCCATAGTCCACGCACCGAGAGGATAACGGAGAAAAGCGCGGTCACACCAAGCGCGAGGAGTGTCCAGATAAAGAAGAAGCCCCCGCTGCGGGTAGTTCCGAATCCGATCCCCACCCCCCTCATGTGAATGACGGGGATACCCATCAACAGAAGCGACGCGACGAGGATGATGATATACCCTGATCGCCGTCCGGCAAGCACGAGCGTTGCGTATAACAAGACAACGAAGATGACCACCGCAACGAGGTTTAGAAGCCCTCCCGGTGACATCCCTCGGTCGATATCGTCCGCCAAGTGAAACGACGCGAAGAGGATCGAAAGCAGAGAAGCAATGGTTAACATAAGGTTGTTTTTCAATTGATACTCTCCTAGTTGGGTTTGTGTGTGCCTTCAGTTCAGCCTGCCCGAACTGGCAGGGACGCTCTCAACTTCACGCACCTGACATAGAGGCGACGGCACAGGCATCTGGCACAAATGAGCCGACGCTTGCCAGCCTTTAACCTTCCGGCTTCACCTAGCTTAATTCGGGCTCACGGCGATAGGGCAGGAGAGGATTAAAGAGCCGCTACGCGGCCTCCGCTGCAACGTACTGTTAGGCATCTGCGGGGCGTCAACCTGATGCCCCAGCAAAATAGACTAACCTTACGTCTTCTACATCCACTAACCCCGTCCAGTTGGGGCAGATGATGTCCCCTTGATTAATCTGGATGGGCAGGTAGCGTCTGCCTTCGCGCAACAGCGGCATCCCCTTCTCCTGAAGTTCTTTGTTATAGTAGCTCAGTTCTGTAGAGTTTAAGCTCTTTTGGGGATAAAGCACTACGCCATAGCTCTCTCCGTCTGAGATATTCAGCCTCACCCAATTCTGCGGGTAAGTCGCAATAGTTTGCTTTAGCCAGCGCCATACAATCTCAGGATCGCTATTACGGCGCAGCTTGTTTGTTCTGAAGACATGCGTTTGCAGCGACCTGGAAACGACCTTGTTGGTAAGGGGCCATTCTTCTTCGAGTTGTTGTTCAGAGGAAGGTGACTGTGGAGTGCTTTGGCGGGAATGAAGGCGAAGTCCAACACCGACTCCCGCAGCGAAAATGAGAATTGCGATTCCTATCTCAATGACTAGCCGTTGCATGATCTCTCCTTAATACTCTAGCTTACCACTGACTAGCTGGCGCCTAACGCTTGGGTTCAGCGGGCGCGGGCTGAAACATTGGCAGAACCACGAGAAACTTGCTGCCCGCGCTCCGCTGCAATCGAATGTTAGGCATCTTTTATTCTGTCCATAGGTCTCCTCAGAAAGGCTGGTTTCTATCCTTGCCCCAATATCTTGCCGCTAGTCTGCCTTTCTGGAGAAAGCCACCAGAATGAGCGACAGCATAGCCCAATGAATCCCGCCTGTATCAAATAGCGACCCGATCAGCAGAACGATAGCGTAACCCTTCTGGCCTATCCACCAAAGTGCGTATGCTGCTAGCCATAGACTAGCCGATCCCAACAGAGGGATCGTGGAGGCGTATCTATAAGGCTCATCGTTGCGAAAGAGTTTGTGCATGCGATAGCGCATAAAGGACAGATAAGAGTTCATAGCTGTGATCAGCATTCCGAACCCTGCGAGCATCCATATTGCTATCTTGACAATGACCATGTTGCCTATGCCTCACGGATAGATGCCTAACGCTAGGCATCAGCGGCGCGCACGGGCCATTGATGATAAGAGGCGAGCTATTTGCGCGTCCGCAGCATGCCACTGTTAGGCGCGGCGTGCCCTCTTAACTACCTCTCCGCCTGCCGCGGGGCAGAGTTCATGATGTTTAACGCCGCGCGGAGCCCCCTCGTGATCTTCGCCTGATCGTCCACCGCCCAATAGTGTAGGAAGAAAAGCCGCGGCGACTCGCTCAGCATATGATTGTGAATCGTCGTGACCTCGATCCCCTGCTGCGCGAGCGCCACGATCACCGGATGCACCTCCTGCGCCAGAAGAACCAAGTCGCCCGTGGCGGCAACCTTCCCCTTTCCGAGCGGTTGGAAGTGCATTACGGACGTGCTTGCCATGCTCGCCGGCACCTTCATGCCGTTCATCGTGACGGCCTCCCGGCGAGGCAACAGCATATTGACGGCGCCGCCCCCGATCCCGCCTTTCTCTCCCATGGCCGCTTCGAGCTTGGACAGATCGAAGTCTGCCGGCAGAGGCGGGATGCCTGTCGGAGGCGTTAGCTTCAGAACGCTCAAGGCCCGCCGCAGGCTTTGTGCCATTTTCACAGCGTTCCCGTGGCCCTCAACGTGCAGGAACATCAGGCGAGGGGACTCGTGTGTCAGGTGCGTGTGGATCGCCGTCACTTCAACGGATTCTGCGGCTAGGCGGGGCATGACGGTGGCGACCTCCTCTTCCGTTACGAGCAGGTCGCCCATCATCATCGCGTCGTCACCGGGGGCGCTGAATGTCGCTGACGACGCCATCCAGAGGGCGGGCGCTAACTTCAATCCGCCGACTTTAACGTCCAGATCACCGCGGGGGAGAATAACAGTGTATGTGCCGTCGGGCTGCGCCCTACCAGAGCGCCCTAGTGCCTCTGACACCGCTGACCAACGGTCATCTTTTGCGACACGTTGCGCCCCCACACTTTGTGCGCCGGTCGGTTGGGAGTCAGCTAATATGATAAGGATCAAGAGGCTGAACAGAAGACTACGAGTGCGGGTGAAGTAATGTTTACCGGCGGCGCACCGATATAAGGGGGTTAGTTCGTCGGTCATTGCGTCGCTTCTCCTGTCGTAAGCATAAGAGCTGATGGCTTCCTCATTTCGGAATATGCGGAGCGCCTAACGCTCGTGTTCAGCGGGCGCGCGAACGGCCATAAAAGGAACTGTGAGAGCTACGCTGCACACGCTCCGCTGCAACTGGTTGTTATGCGTCGTTCATCGTAGCGCCAACATAAGGTATTTTGCCGTTCCAGAAGTCATTTAACTGCCGCCACCACTTTCTTGAATTGTGTTGTAAGTAGCTGAAAAACACCTCTGGATCAACTCCGTTATTTCTCGCAATGTTCTGGATTCCTTCCAGTAATCCTATCACTGCTGCTTCTTTTACAAAGTTATCACCCTGCAAGTGGAACCTCTCAACCGTAGCAAATATTTCACGAAATTCGCTTGTTTGGCTACCCTTGTAGCGATCAACGAGATGTCGGGCGAACTCTGATAGGTCGAGATATAGTAACTCCTCTTCGGCATAGAAAGCCTTATGCTCTTTCCACCTTTCGGTGAAGGAAGGGCATACTTCAAGTAGAAGTGGCATCACTTTATCTTGAGTTATCATAATGGCCCTGTCGTAGACGCATAACGCCACCATCAGCGGGCGCGGGCGGCACCACGAAGCCATGTGAGCAGTACGAATCGCGCTCCGCTGCAACGCCTTGTTAGACAGCGCGTCCTTGAGAGCGCCGCCGCGCCTTCGAGCCGCGCCTTCAAGAATCGTGACGCATGCTAAGTCATCCTTCCGAGCGCGGCAACTCACTGCAAAGAACCAGGAGCCTCTTAAGCGCGGCGGCGCCGAATGCTACGGGGACTGCGCACGCAGATGTCTAACGCCCGACATCACCGGGCCGCCGAACGGTATCGCGGGAAACCATGAGAAACTTGCTGCGGCGGCTCCGGTGCATGTCGTTGTTAGACGTTGCTTGGGCACGCTATTCCTGTCGCAACAAGATTCCGGCTAGTTGTTTAAATACCCCCGCTTCTTTCGCTTGGTTCTTGAAATCAAAGTGTTTTCGTACTAACTCGTCGCTTATTTCCCGGTCTGCCTTTAAGTCTTCAACGATGCTCCTTGCTAGTCGTGGCCAATCCTCGGCGCCGATTCCTTCATAATAATGCCAATCGTGATTCCGTGCGTCGATCCAGCCATCCCAAAAATTGAGGGCGATAAAGAGTTTGTCAAATTCTGACCCTGTGTCGCGTGGCAGCCTTTCGTCAAGCGTATCGTATGGTGCCTCGATCTGTGATAAGCGAGCAGCTTCGTGTTCGGAGGCAGCTTGCAAGAGTCCGCTGATCATGTCTTGTTTGGCTTCCGAATACCTCAATCCCATTGCTTTCCACCCTGGCCTGTGGCGCTGCATTTAGCAACGTCTAACGCGGCGTTCAGGCGGCGCGGAACGGTGATAGGCGAAGCGTGAGCACCTTGCTGCCGTGCTCGCCTGCAACGCCATGTTAGACAGCGCGTCTAAGAGAGCGCCGCCGCGCCCCACTGGCCGCGCCTTCAACAATCGTGGCGAATCATACTCGTAGCGTGGGAGCGCGGCAACCGACTGCGACGCATCGAAGGCCTCACCGGCGCGGCGGCGTCGAACACTGCAAGGATTGCGTGCGCAGATGTCTAACGCCCGCGTTCAGCGGGGCCGTGAACGGCCTCACGAGAAACCATGAGAAGTGCGCGGCACGGCCTCCGCTGCAACGGGTTGTTCGGCGTCTCTTCGAGTTATTGTCAAATTTGCTTGACTGCCTTTTAGTTCAAATTCAATGGGTTCTGCTGGCAAAGTATAATCGAATTTTCCGTCGGGTCTTTTTATACCAAAACCACCTGCACTTTGTCTGACTCTCCCTTTATTTCCGCCTCCGTGAGTCGATTCTTGGGAATTACAATTGGGACATAAAAAGCGAAGATTCTTTGGGCGGTTGTCTCCGTGTACTCCATTTATATGATCGAGTATTAAATTAAGCTTTTTGCCGTTCCACTCAAGCGGCGCTGTATAAAACATACATTCCTGGTTGTCACATCGTAATGGGATTGGTGGATTCTGCTGTGCTCTCCAAGTCAAATAGTGTCGCCTGACTGTTTGTTGAGGCCGACGACCCTTTTCATATCTCAGTACATCTTTCTGTGAAGGTTTAGTCATTTAATCTCCGCATTGTGAAAAAGAGATATAGACGCCGAACGCTCCGATTCAGCGGGCGCGGGAGCGGCACTGAAAGAAACGATAAGAACTGCGCTTCCGCGCTCCGCTGCAATCGGTTGTTAGACCGTTCTACAATCCTACGACTACTTTCTCAAAAGAGTAGCTTGTCAGTAAATCATAATTCTTTCGAGAAATATTCAGCCCCCATTCTGGTTTGCTCTTCTTCAATTCATAATCTCGACTAACAAATAGCCCATTGACTTGCTGCCAGGCCGTTGATTGAATCAAAAATAGTTTGGGGAGTTCATTGTCTATAAAAATCACTACTGCGGCAAAAAGGTTAACGCGTAGCTCGAACTTATGTTTTGGGAAGAAGATGTACTTAGCTTTGTAAACAGATTTTACTTGGATGTCATAGTACCGCTCTTGCCCCCACGAATGACAAAATCAATCCCGCGATCATCTACCTCAGACGTGTATACATCGAAGCCATAGAGCGTGAATTCCATTTTGACAAAATATTCTGCATACCGCCCAAGTTGAAGGGAACTCAATCGGCTCCATGTATATCTTTCCATTTCCATTCCCGCGACATAGGTTATGGTCACAAGGGTCTAACGCCCGACATCACCGGGCCGCCGAGCGGCATTGGCAGAAAGATGAGAACTGCGCGGCAGCTCCGGTGCATGTCGTTGTTATGCCGCGTAGCCCTCAAGTATACACCTGGCCCAAATCATACTGCTCCTGGAGACGACGCCTTCTGTAAACCAGCCTTCGGAATTTAAACGCAATCTCTCCGCCTGTCGTGAACAGGAATCCCAAGCCCAAGTATTCTCCATCAACTGCCATTAGTTCGTAAGTCAGTAGATCTCCTATACTCTGAGCCATGGAGTCTTCCTCAACGCACAGGTCCATACTAGCGCTTCTTAATCCCTGTAACTCAAAGACGTGGCAATACACTTGTCCATAGTTAAGAAATTCTACTCGCGCCAATGCCCTTTGACGGTTAATTCGAAAGGGCGAAGTCCCATCAGCCGCATAGTTCAGTCCGTCGCCAACACTGAGTGACAAAAGCCGGCCATCGTGCAGCCCTGTTTCAGCAAAACCGTACCGAAAGAACTTCCAGGCGGGCTTGCTTAGTCTCGGCTTTAATTCTTCCAACTGAGTATGGTAATCGGCAACAACTTGCCAGAAGCGTTTCTCAGTTCGTTTGTTTTGCTTCTCGGTCTGGTCTATCCAGTCATTAGTTGCAGCAACAAGTTCGTAAGTGAAATATTTCATTGCATTACTATTTCAACGCCGTCGGTCTAGCGGCATAACGCGGCGTTCAGGCGGCGCGGAACGGCAATGGGTGAAGGGTGAGAACCTTGCTGCCGCGCTCGCCTGCAACGCCATGTTAGACGTAGCGTCATCGCACACACCGCCGCGCCTACTGCCGCGCCTGCAAAAATCGTCACGACGCATAGGCCGTGCCTAGCGGCGCGGCCACTCACGGCGAGTAGGCGGCGGCCTCTCAAGCGCGGCGGCGTCAAGCACTCAAAGGGAAGCGCACGCGGCAGTCTAACGCTCGACATCACCGGGCCGCCGCACGGCATTGGCAGAAAGATGAGAAACTCGCTTCGGCGGCTCCGGTGCATGTCGTTGTTAGACAGCGTCGCTATTCATACTCATCTGATCCTTGTACCCAGATGAACGACTGGATGTCTATCATGTCCCGTGGCCTTAGGCCGCCCTGGTCCCTTCTTACCTCTTCGGCAAACTTAAGCAGACTCGCGTAAGTCTCCCACGAGGGCCTGGATTGGTAGCGCAACTCGAACCCGTACTCACGCGCAGCAGCTCGGGTGACTTTCGGCTTCAGGAAAATGTGTGTCTTCGGCTCCGCGATAAAGCCAAACACCGTCACCAGCGGCCAGGTCAGGACCCGCGTCTGCCTTCTCGGCAGTGACGCCACCACCTCAACCCAGTCTTTGAACCTGCGCTCGATGCTGCCTGACCCATGAAGGAAGTCATACAACCCTTCGGCAAATACGCGCGCCCCTTCTTTGGTCTTAACGGCGTCGCGCAGTGCCATCTTCTCGAATGAGAACAGCATGCTGTAGCGCGAACTCTGTTCGACGCGCACGGCGCGGGCGGCGATGTCATAGAACTCGCGTCTACGCAGCCGCCGGCGGAACTCATCTTCAGATAGAGTCTGCTCCCAGCGCCTATGTGTCGCCCACTTGTAATCGCGCTCCCAGTCAAGGTAGGTCTCGTCGCGGAATCCGTTGGGGAAGAAGCGGAGGAACTTGCGTCGGCATCGCAAAGCGCTGGGCGAGATTTGCTTGCTTCTGTTTTTGTTGCTGGCTTCCAATCCTTTATCCCCTTATCAAGGGTAGGGTCCGCCGTTTTATCTGTCAAAGTCACCGACCAAGTAGCTGTCTAACGCGGCGTTCAGCGGGCGCGAGCGGTACAGCGAAGCCATACGAGCCGCACGGATCGCGCTCCGCTGCAACGCGATGTTAGACGTAGTGTCCTTTAGAGCGCCGCCGCGCCCATTGCCGCGCCTGCAAAAGGCCGTCACGAATTGTAGGCGCTGCTCTTGAGCGCGGCAACCAATGGCGAAGAGCCAGAAGCCTCTTAGGCGCGGCGGCGTCGAACACTGCAAGGCAAGCGTACGCGGTAGTCTAACGCCCGCGTTCACCGGGCCGCCGAATGGCCTCACAAGAACCCATAAGAAGTGCGCGGCGGCGGCTCCGGTGCAACGCCTTGTTGGGCGGCTTGCCGCTAACTACTGCGGTATTCTTCTCTCTTTACACGCCAATGCCATACCTCTTCATCTTCTGGGTCGCTTACTCTGCCAACATACGTCATCCCTAGCTTTTCCAGCACCCTCACAGAGGCGTTCTTCTCCGCCAGGGTGTGGGCCTCAACTCGGCTAACTTCCCGGTGAGAGAAAGCATAGTTCAGCATCCCTCTGGCCGCCTCTGTTGCTAGTCCACGCCCCCTGTAAGCTGGAGCCAGGGCGTAGCCAATCTCGACAACCCCTTCTGCGTCGGGTCTGCCTTTGAAGCCGCCCACCCCGATCAGCCGATGATCAACTCCGTGAATGAATAGGTATGTCCACCAGCCGAGCACCGACGGGTTGGCTTTGAGGTATTCATAGCATGGTCGCATGGCCTGTTGCGCGGCAGGGAACCCGAGCCATGCATCAGCTAGAGAAACGCCCAGTAAGGCGGCGAGTTCGGTATGATCGGTGAGGATTGCTTCGAAGTGAGAGAGTTCGCAGGGAATAAGCAGCAGGTTCGGGGTTTCAATCATTGTAATACTCTATTCTACGCACGTTGATGCTTACAAGACGCCCAACGCTCGCGTTCACCGGGCCGCCGAATGGCAATAAAAGAAAGTGTGAGAACTATGCCCGGCGGCTCCGGTGCATGTCGTTGTTAGGCGTTTTTGCTCGGCACCCTTTCTTTCTTTTGCCTTGGAGTACGTTCTACTTTGGTTAAGCTACTCCTTTGAAGCTTGAATTTTTTCTTTAATTCACTTTTCCAGTAAGTATTTAACGGGGAACCCCGACCCAGTAGGAGGATAGCTAAAGCTTCCTGATCTGTGCTAAGTGGAAAAATACCCTCTTCTACGAAGGCCCTGCCGCAAAGAAAGAATATTCGCCTTTGGTCCCCTATATTACATTCTAGAAATTGCATAATTATTTTGGCATCTCCATTCGACAAGAGGTTTCGTACAGCCAACCGACCAACTGTTTCTTCAGACCACCAAAGACTATCGACCTCAAGACCATCTGCATCGAAGTCTATAATGGCCTGGAAATAGGACCTCAGTTCTTCTTTTGATAAGGAATGATCAATACGCCTACAGAAGAGTATTCCAATATCTCCCTCCTCCAGTCTAAATGAATCTTCATCTGATGCATACTGCCAATCTATGGACCATACAGCCAGAGGGGTATAATTGGCCTGGAGAGAAACTGCCAATCGAGCGGCACTTGGTAGAATTATTGATTCAGGAATATTCAAACGAGCGCCATCTCTTAAAGTTATCCAAGAATGCATCGTACTGATTCCTGACGTGTCCTCCCAAGTCTTTACAGAGAACTCTTGGATATCTGATTCTGTTAGCTCTGTGATATCAAGGAACTCTTGCTTAAGGGCTTCTACAAAACGGGTTCCTGGTACTATGACGGTCATCAAATAACGTACTGAGGCAGACCTCGTGCGTCCTCCTGCATTATGACGAATTGCTTCGCGGGTAACTGCTGCTTCGAGTTTGTTCGCCACCTCTTCTAATCCTGCTAAGGTTGTAGCTCCTAGTCGGCCTGCTAGAATGGGGGAATGCTTAGCTATATCGTCTCGTGTGACTTTATGCCATACGGGAAGAATCACTTTTCGGCCCGCTTCCTCTTTTGCCAACAGACCATCAAGTTCACGCCGAGGCCATTCTTTCTCAAAGAACTTCTCGCTCAAAACAACTATTCCGAAATCGCATGTCTCTAAGCCCTTGTCAATTGCGTCTCGGAGTTTGTCACCTATTTCTAAAGAGTATTCATCATACCAAACCTCGAAACCTCGCCGGCCCAATGATTCCGCAAGAGGCCGCGCTATCTCCTCCTTATCCTCATGGGCATGTGATAGAAAGATTCTTATTGGCATAGTGGCCATCCTCCAAGGAGATAATAACCCATTAAATGACGGGGATCACTTCAAACGCCTAACGCTCGCGTTCAGCGGGGCCGCGAACGGCCTTACAAGGAATCATGAGAATTGCGCTTTGCGGCCTCCGCTGCAACGCATTGTTGGGCCGCCGACGGAGAGAAGATACTTAAATCTTGGCGTAGATTTCTTTGAGTGCAAGCTCACAGTTGATCGAGCTTAATCGAATTACATCTTCAGCCCGGTGAAACTCGGTTAACAGCCATTGCGTGTCATTCTGGCGTACGTATTGGTCTGCCCGGTACGGCTCCTGGGATACCAGAATGTATTCGTGCAAGGATTCTATCCGTCGGTACTGGTCAAATTTATCGCCTCGGTCATAGTTGGCTGTAGACTCGGATAAGACCTCAATGAGCACAATTGGATTTAACAAAATGTCGCTGTTTCCGTCAGCGAACTGTTCCTCGCCGCATGTCACAACGATGTCGGGATATGCATACGTGCCGGTCTTGCTGACTCTCACTCGCATATCACTCGGATACACGTTACAGGGGCGATCCACGAGTTGACGATGTATCCCTGCAAGGACATTGGCAACAATGAGATTATGCTGTTTACTCGCGCCTGCAAAAGCGATGATCTGGCCTGCATAGTATTCGCTTTTTACTTCGGCCTGCCGATCCAGCGCGAGGTATTCTTCAGGGGTAATATAGGTCTTAGGTAAAGATGCCATCGTTGTTGCCTCCCTGTTCTAGCACAGGAAGAAATATATCACTGTCTACCCAGGAAGGCACGAACAGGCGGCCCAACGCTCGACATCACGGGCCGCCGCACGGCATTGGTGGAATGATAAGAACTGCGCTTCGGCGGCTCTGGTGCATGTCGTTGTTAGGTGTTCTTTGGCCGTTCTCGTCCGGTCGGACGCGGAAGCGGCCTAAGCCCCCACGACATATGGCGGCCATCCCGCTCGGGCCAATACCTCTAAGGCAACTTCCCGCAAAGGACGATCACCGTTATCGACGCTAAAATCTTCGATCCTGGCCTCGTCTAAGATGGTGTCGAGTTCCGCCGTCCGCGCGAGGTGCCAGTCTAAGCCGGCGCCCTTTTCCCGCCCGCGCAGGCGTTGGCGCCGCAGCTCAAGATCGGCAGTGAGACGACAGACCTGAATCTCCGCGTTGGGAACACAGCGACGGTAAACTTCCAAGTCCGCGGGGGCTTCGATCACGCCTGCGATCAAGAGACGTGTGGCTCCGGCTTCAAGGAAAGTCGGCAACACACAGGAGAGATTGCGTTCGATGATCACCTCGTTAAAACGGCCCTGAGGCGGCCAGGAATAAGACAGGGCGTCTCGTTCCACGCAGCCATGCGGGATTCTCTCGCTCGCCAGGATATCATGGAGTTCTATTAGAACGGATGTCTTCCCGACGCCGACAGCGCCGGATAGTGCAAGAATCGGCAAGTGACTTAACATATTTGCATAGCCCGTTGAACAGGCCACCTAACGCCACCATCAGCGGGCGCGAGCGGCATCACGAAGCCAGGCGAGCACTGCGGATCGCGCTCCGCTGCAACGCGATGTTAGACGTAGTGTCAGTGCACTTGCCGCCGCGCCTCACCAGCCGCGCCTTCAAAAACCGTCGCGAATCATTGCGGGCCGTCTGGAGCGCGGCAACCCGCTACGATGAGCGGACAGCCTCGCAGGCGCGGCGGCGTCGAACATGGCAAGCTAAGCGTACGCGGCAGTCTAACGCGGCGTTCAGCGGGCGCGAGCGGTACAACGAAGCCACGTGAGCGCTACGGATTCGCGCTCCGCGGCAACGGCCTGTTAGACTGCCGCGTCCTTCAGAGCGCTGCCGCGCCTTCCTGCCGCACCTCCAATCAACCCTTACGAATGCTAAGTCATCCTTCTGAGCGCGGCAACCGACTGCGACGCATGGACGGCCTCACCGGCGCGGCGTCAAGCACTCCGAGCTTGGCGTACGCCGATGTCTAACGCCGGCGTTCAGCGGGACCGCGTGAAGCACTCCGATGTCGATGTGAAACTCGCTTTGCGGCCTCCGCTGCAACGCATTGTTGGGCGGCAATCGTTGTAATGCCGTGTAAGTATCAGGCAGACCAACCACGCAGTCGTCCTCCCATTGAAGGCGGACTATCCAGGTTGTTCAAGCTAAACGCATTGACGACCTTTCTTTAATCGCGGCTGCAATATCGGGCCGGCTTAGTGTAATAACTTCGTCGAATATCTCTTGAACGAACGGCGCAACACAGTACTGAGAATCTTCCTCTGGTTCCAGACCACAATCAAGGGCATCCAGATAATCGCTGGACATCATGTAGTGCCCATTCAGCAAGAAGACATATCCCAGGTGAAGAATAAAGATGTCTCTCACATCACCTGCAAAGCTGTCTAACCACTGTCCCCGATTCTCTATATGGATATCATTGTCGTTGAGCATTATAGAGTGAAAGAAGTTGTAATGCGTATGATCGTTGCATCTGTCGCGAAGGCGCTTGTACCGGTTATCTTCGTACAGAAGCTTATTGATGGGGGCGAGCGTTCCTGAAGCCCTGATATATTGGGACATTACTCGATATTCCGGCAGACTATTCTTACCCTGGACCCAATTGTTTATCTTCTCGACTACGAAGTTTTCGATGCTGAAATGGTCTTGCAGGTAAAGGCCGGCATAGACATTAATGACTGCTGAGTCATAGTATTTCCTGAGCAGCGTGTATGCATCATTGATGCGGCCTGAAAGGAGTATGGACTTGATCGATTCAATCGTGCCTTGCATAGAAGAGAATACATAGGAGTCAATGTTGCATACGGCTTTTGTTCCCATCGATATAAACGCGAACACTGACATAGCTAGACGCTCATAGAAATGCGCGTACCTATCAAGGTCTGCAAATACGTGATGCTCTCTATATTTCATATCCGCCACTTGCACTATGCATGCTCCCGTTTCATTGACGCCCAACGTCTCGCATCAGCGGGCGCGCGCGGCACTCAAAGTAACCAGGTGAAACCCGCTTCGCGCGCTCCGCTGGATGCGTTTGTTGGGCGTCTGGGCTACATAATACCCAACTCTGTAGTCGGGCTTGTGCCTGTACCAAGCTACACCAGTTATTGACCTGCCTTTACTTCATTTGCTACGAATCGTTTGGTGATTTGAAAAATTCGAGGCCGGCTTCTAGGTCTGGGTCAAGAGGGTTGAGCAGTTTGCGCAGTTCTTCGATCAGGTCGTCTGACAGCCATCGTTGCGAGTCTCCCAATGCGCTGCGACATACACGGAGTAGTTTTATGATCACTGGCTTATCATAATTCTGTGTGGCAACACGAATACCTTCCCGCAACCAATCAAGAGATTCGGAAGGCCGGCCCAAAGCAGCAGTGGTTTGGATGAGACTAGTCCAGACGATACGGTGCCCTTCGCCATAGTCAGCCCCCCGAAGCTGTCTTTCTGCTTCCATATATAGTTGTAATGCTCCAGATAGGTCGCCATCGGCAAGTTTCAAGTTGGCCTCATTGTTGCTCCATGCTGCTCGCTCAAGAATATCGGCTCCTGCGGGGTCCTCTCGAAAATCATCCATGATAGCAACGGTCGGCTTAAAGTCCTCTGGCGCGTCTAGAATCCAGTCCGCAATTGCGGCGGAAAACCTGGCGAAATCCAATCCTATAGCTCGCAATCGCTCAATTTCGGACGGCGGCGTACAAGGTAAAGCCATCCCCAACGATTCGATTAAGTGATTGAGCCGACTTATGGGCGTAGGGTGGCTGTGGCCGGAAAAAACTGGTTTAGTTGAAATTCGTTCGACTATCTCAAGAAGGCCAAGAAAGTATGTCACTGCCGTGAAGACAGGTGGCAGGGTATCTGGGTACTGTTCAAAAAGTGTACGAAGCGCCTGCGCATCAGCACTCAGCTCTTTTTCCGGCAAGGGTATGTCGGCGGTGAGGGTGACGTGCTGCTTCGACATGCCCATTACGACAACCGCTTTGGTTTCGTCAACATCACCGGCAGCGATGTGTGCGATCTCGTGAGACAAGACCCAACTGAGCAGGACACCCAAATAGAACCTGTGGACGTGCTCCGCGCCCTGAGGAACTATGGAAGCCAACCTAGTGTCAAACATTCCGTATGGGATCGCCAAACCTAATGTCGGGTCCATTACCCAATGCCGGAGTCTGTGGATTTTACGCCGGGCGTAATCATATAACACTGCACCGATAGTTCTCTGAGCCCTGCTCTGTGCTTGTTCTGCCTGATCAAAGATCAGAAGACACAGACAAGCACTAAAAACATCTAGAAGCCGCACCGATCCTATACCGATTCCTAGGCAGTATCCACCACGCCTATCTTTTCCAACTAAGGCTGCGAAATCCCAGAGCGCCAAGGCTCTCACAATAACCTTTGGCATTTTTCGTCCATGAACCCGCTTCAGGGGTGCGCTTAACGAGGTAAGTACATCATTAGTGATCTTTGTGATTCGGGTCTGGTCATGAACCTCGCTGACTCTCTTTGGTATATGGTCGATTTTCAACGCTTTTTCCCATTCGTCAAAAACTGCATGCGACCTTTGCCGTAAGCTTCCCCGTCAAGTTGACAGTTCAAAAGTAGAGGTTTCGGCCTCCAGTCGTTTACGGAATAAGCTCGGCGGCAGCCCTTTAAGGGCATCGTGTGGCCGCTCTTCGTTATAAGCCACCATCCACCACCAGGCCACCTCTCGCACCTGTTCCAGGCTCTCAAACAAATAAGCATTGAGCACCTCCGAACGGAACGTCCGGTTAAACCGCTCGATAAAAGCGTTCTGGTTCGGCTTGCCCGGCTGGATGAACTTCAACTCCACGCCGTTGCTCTCACACCATGCCTGCAACTGCACGGACGTCAACTCCGGCCCGTTATCCAGGCGGATCATTCGTGGCGTGCCGCGCCAGCCCTTTAATCGTTCGAGCACCTTCACCACGCGTTCAGCCCGCAAGGAGGTGTCCACCTCTATAGCCAGACACTCGCGCACGCCTTCATCAATCACGTTCAAGGTGCGAAATCGCTTCCCCGAATAGAGCGAATCGTACATAAAATCCAATGACCAGCTGGCGTTGACTGCGGCTGTAATTTCCAGCGGCACTCGCGCGCGCTGGATGCGTCGCTTCACCCGCCGCGGCAGATTCAGCTTCAGTTGGCGGTAAACTCTCAAGACCAACTCTGGATCCTGTGCCGCAAAAACTCCTGCAGCAACAAGTCGGAGCGCACGATCATAAAATCCATCGGCAATTGCCTGTTCCGCCGGCTTCACAAAGGCTCGGCCCGAAACACGTCTCATCATATCTCTGCTTTGTGTCTCAAACTTTCTACTGGCTTCAAGAAACTCATGAAGGAGTTCGGGAATTTCTGGACAGCTAGACTTTCTTTTCTCCAGCCACGCTGCAGCATTGCTAATTTCGTCGCTTCGCAATAGTTGAGCTTCTGGACGACAGCTAGCGTCCCAATGCTCAGCAAGGCCAACGATTCGCGTATGCTCTCTTACCCAGTCGACGTCAACCTTGATTGCATTAAGAAGGTGTTCTAAACCTTGCTTAAATAGTGTTTCGATAGGTGCATTTGGGTACTGCAGGTTAGTAAAGAAAATATAGTTTCGGTCTGTGATTTCGCTTGGAAGTTTCTCCTGAGAAACTGGCCGCCATACGACCGGAACTAAACGCTTTTTAGTCGAATAGATTCGTGCGCCTCCCATTGGCAAATATCCGAATCCGCCAAGTCAGGGGATAGCACAAAGACTATTGCATCAGATGCGAGTATGAGTTGCTTAAGACGAGGCTTCCACAGTTCGGCTGGTGCTATGTCTTCGACATCTCTAAATGCTTGATGGCCTGCTGCGTTAAGGGCTTTTTGTAGTTGTTCAGCAAATACCTTGTCTTTGCGTGAATAGGAAATAAAGATTTTTGCTGACATAAAAACGCTCTTTAAGTTTTCGTTGCTTAAATTTCGAAAAAGTATATTGATGTCTCCATCATCCTACTCAATATATTTGCTAGCTTCAAATCTTCTGGTAACGAGAGGCTAAGAATGTACTTGAGGGGCATAACGCTTCGGTTGACCGGGGCCGCGCGGAACACTCAAAGAAACCATGTGAGATTCGCTTCGCGGCCTCCGGTCGAACCGATTGTTAGGCGCGGTTTTGGATACCAGCAACGGCTCTATAGTTATAATTCAAGTTCATCATAATACTTGCTGAAATACCCCGATGAGCGCTCGTAGTCATATTGAGCACGTTCATAGTTGCCAAGGAGGTAATTTGCAAAGCCCATGTAATAAAAATCCTTATTAGTTAAAGTAGCATTAGAGAAATTAGTTCGATCCAAAACCTGCTTACAAACCTTTCGCACTTTTTTCTTAACCTTGCTATCGCCAACTTTATTCAGAATACGAGCATAGTCAATTAAATATTGTCTTGTCCTATTTTCGGGGCGACAAAGTTTGCTTCTATATACTTCTAGCGCTTCGTCTATCCTGCCTGCTTTCCAATACACATCTGCCAGATGATGATAAAGATTGATGTCATCCAGTCGCCCTGCTTCAGAGCGCAATAGTTCGATGGCTTCGTTGACCTGTCCGCTAACTTCCAAGGTACGGTAATAGTAAATGGTGGATGCAGCATCCAAAAGCCCTTTATCAGCCATTGACTTGAAATTGTTGAGAGCTGCTTCATATTTACCCATCTGTAAATTGATTATGCCCCTCACCTTCACTACCTTCGTATAATCTTCCAAAACTAACCCGCTCAAATCGAAGTGATCTAATAGTGTCTCATCTTTAATGAGTTTACCCTTGTGGATAAGGACGCTAAGAATATTGAACTCTATATCTTTGTCTTCAGGATGAAGTTCTAGGGCTTTTCGGTATGCCAATAGCGCCTCGTCGTAACGTTGTTGACAAAAGTATGTATGCCCAAGACCGCCAAAAGAATTTTCATCGTGTACAGGGTGCGTCGTGGCCTGTAAAAACGTTTGTTCGGCATCAGAGAATTCTTCCAGTTGTAATTCGCATACTCCCTTAATAATTTGCGGATAGTAGAATTGGCGCTCTGGATTTTCGTAACTGCATAACGCTAAGAATAATGAAACAAGCCTTTTTGCTTCTGCCCATTCTCCATTCAAAACTCTTTCTGCACAACAATTCATAATTTGGATGCGCTCTGAGTAAGCGGCATTGGATAGATCCAAGCTTTCCATTTCATGTAAAAAATTTTGGGAAAAGAAGACTCGTGAGTCACCCAAATAAAAAAGGATGTAAGGCATATTCAAGTAGTCACATATCCTCCGAATAGCACCTTCATAGTTATTATGATTGTCTGGATTGATCTCGATACGCTGAATAGATTCCAATGCTTTATATGCCCCCCGCCACTTCTCAGGCGGATTAGTGGCTATTAAAATTGGCAATATTCTATGGTGCTGCAACATACCACTGTTGATGGCATATTGCACTTCGAAATGAGTATAGCGCCCGACATTCTCGTCAGTGCTATTGGCGCTGACTACTGCAATAAAGTATTCGCACGAATCAATTCGTTCTGCAAGAGCAGCATCTACACGTTGTGCTAATGGAAGTTCTTCACCATATTTTGAGTAATCCCAAACATGAATATTCTGTGTTCTTAAATTGGAGAAGAGTTCGCGAACTTCTTTCTGATCTTTAGACGAAAAACTGACAAATAACTTGGGAGACTCTGACATTACAACCACCTCGTATTTACAACAGGCTTTCTTATTCTCGAAAAATAGATGGGGTTTTGATTTGAGGGTTTGGTATCCGTGCCCTATGGATCTGGCCAATAAATTTTCGCCATTGTATGGGGTAGCTCTTTTTGCAATAACGCAAGAAGGCAGCATAACGCATGACGTTTACCCCGGCGTTCCAGACCACAGGGTTAATTGCGCGTAAAAGCTCTGGTTTTTCAGATACACGCTTGCTGTATTCCTTCAAATGGACGACTGAATTAGAGATCCAAGCTGTGAATAGTTTTATCATCTGATCACGCAACCATGAGATATTGTGTTGCGCTAGGAAAACTTTAAGGGGTTTGTCTTTCAGTATATTTTCATCGAACCAAGACCTCCAATATTCCTCCGCAAACTGCCGATTCAGCTTTATCAACAAAGCGATATACCATTCTATTTCCTGAAAGGTTCGGGGATTTTCCAGGCGACCCGAGTCAAGAAGTATTTTGATCATATCTGAAACTGAATTGCGTACCGTCTCTTGATTGTAGCTAGGCTCAAAGTATTTGCGATGCCAGAAGTAAAAAAATGGCTCACCTGTAATAGTCAAAGTACCGTCTTTGAAATCAAAGCGAATGTCCCGGCCCTGATCGCAAATAACATAAGAATTGCTTGGCGATAACATGTTAGATACGAGACGGTTTCTAGAAATATTGTATCCTTTCAATCCCGCTTCATAAGTATTATATTCTTTCAACCCGAGTTTATTAGCATTGATATTTGGCTCGGATTCTCCTGCGCCTAGTATATAAGTATCGCCGTTCTTTGGCAGGTCAATAGCGTTAGGCTCCCAAATCAGTACGTCCAACTGAAACAGACGAAGGCCCAACAATGTGTTAATGAATGCGGGATGATAATTGATTATACGACTACGGTTGTTTAATTCTCTTTCTTCTTCTTCTTCTTTATCAAGTCTTCCGTAGAGAGTAACACAAGCATAATAGCGGCTGTCGGCGAACTTTGAGATTGGAATTAGTTGCCAGTCGTAAATCGGTGCTAAGAACCTTTTGCCGTCAACAATCACCCACAGTCGCTTGCCATCATCTCTGTTCGGATCATAATCGAGAGAAAGATTTCTGAAGGTCAAGTTACTGACGGGAGAGGCTATTTTATCAAAAGCGACCCCGCCAACCGAGCCAACATATCCGGGCTTAGTCAAGCCGATGTCGAGATGATCAGGCTCTTCCAGAGTAGGAGCTTGTGCGTCAACTAGTCGGCGGGGGCCTAATCCCAGTTGGGCAAATGCATTCGTCCAGATTAGAAGTGCGAGAACACAACAAAGAAGATTTCTAAGGGCCGAAGTTTTCATATCCTTATCCCTTTTAGCGAATTTTATCACCGAATGTTAAACTCGCAAGTCCATTCTTATCCTAGTGCAAGCGCCTAACGCCACCATCAGCGGGCGCGGGCGGCACCACGAAGCCACGTGAGCACTGCGGATCGCGCTCCGCTGCAACGCCATGTTAGACAGCGCGTCCTTTAGAGCGCCGCCGCGCCTTGCTGCCGCGCTTCCCACAATCGTGACGAATGCTACGTGCCGCTTCTGAGCGCGGCAACCGACCGCGATGAATCAGCAGCCTCACCGGCGCGGCGGCGTCAAGCACTGAAAGGAAAGCGCACGCAGATGTCTAACGCTGCCGTTCAGCGGGCGCGCGAACGGCCTCACAAGTATAGATGAGAACCGCGCGGCGCGCGCTCCGCTGCAACGGGTGGTTGGGCGGCGCGGTTGTCGACGCACATTTAATCAATCCCCTTCCTAATGATGACCACGTCAGGATCGTCGTTGGCCTCCCAGTAGGTATCCGGGAAGGTATAGTCTGGTCCCAACCACACGCGCTGTCCTTTTTGAGCCGCAAGTGCGTCCTGCAACTCTGCGCCTGTATTGCCTGTCTCAATCAGCTTTAACTCTTCAGGGTAATACCTTGGCTCGGCTAGTATCCACCAAGAGTCCTCAGCAATGGTGGTTCTTGCCAGTGCAATAAACTCGTCGTTTATACCCCCTCTAAGCGGAAGCATATTCTTTCGTGAGATGAATATAGCGGAATTGGGTTTGGCCTGTTCAAGCAGAGTAGACAGGTCGCCAGTTGAGCGAATGATAAAAACAATGCCGGAGCCTCCACTGTGTGGAATATATCGTTCTACAAAAAGCTCGGAAGAGTCGTTTAACCACTCTTTGACTGATTGCTCGATTCTTGGATCGTTGGATAGAAATGGTCCCATAATGGTTCTCGATTGCTGCGCACTTGGTGAAGACGCCCAACGCGGCGTTCAGCGGGCGCGAGCGGCACAACGAAGTCACGCAAACAGTACGGGTTGCGCTCCGCTGCAACGCGATGTTAGACGTCGCGTCCTTTAGAACGCCGCCGCGCCTCACCAGCCGCGCCTGCCAAAGATCGTTACGAATCCTACGGTCTGCTCTGAAGTGCGGCAACCCACTACGAGAAACCGACAGCCTCGCAGGCGCGGCGGCGTCGAACACTGCAAGGATCGCGCACGCAGATGTCTAACGCGGCGTTCAGCGGGCGCGAGCGGTACAGCGAAGCCATACGAGCCGCACGGATCGCGCTCCGCTGCAACGCGATGTTAGACGTAGTGTCCTTTAGAGCGCCGCCGCGCCCATTGCCGCGCCTGCAAAAGGCCGTCACGAATTGTAGGCGCTGCTCTTGAGCGCGGCAACCAATGGCGAAGAGCCAGAAGCCTCGCAGGCGCGGCGGCGGCGAACACCGAAAGGTAAGCGCACGCAGATGTCTAACGCCACCATCAGCGGGCGCGAGCGGCACATAGAAGTCATGCCAACAGTACGAATTGCGCTCCGCTGCATGGTGCTGTTAGACGACGCGTTACCGCACCTGCCGCCGTGCCCCACTGCCGCGCCTTCAAAACCGTAACGAATCTTACGTAATGTTTCTGAGCGCGGCAACTGGCTGCGATAAAAGGACGGCACAGCCGGCGCGGCGGCGTCGAGCACTCTAAGGAGTTGGTACCCGGCCGTCTAACGCCCGCGTTCAGCGGGGCCGCGAACGGCGCCGGCAGAACGATAAGACACTTGCTTCGCGGTCTCCGCTGCAACGCCTTGTTAGACCGCCTTTCGCTTGCCGGGCCTCAGTCCGGTATATCCAGTGCCATCTTCATTGCCCTGTTTAGTTCCTCTAGCTTTTCAGGAGACAGGCTACCGACGTAATGAGTTAGCACCGATTTCGGCAAGCTCACCAGCTCGTCGCAGTGAATGCTGCTCTCGTGCTTCAGTCCCTCATCAATACCCACCATCACCTGAGTTGATAGCCCGTGGTGAGCCGAATAAACTGGCGCGCAGATCACCGTAGAAAAGCGCGAGTCTATTAATGCTTGGCGGCTGACGACGACAAATACCCTGAACCGCCTCGGGTCTTTTGCAGATGGGTTAGAGACACGGTAGAGGTCACCTCGCCTCACAAGCTCACCTGGTAATCCAGTACGGCTAACGCCTCCCGGTTGAGGTCGTCAGCATATTTGTTGATTAGCTCAAGGTCTCTCGCATTCTGTTCGATGCGAGTGAGATGAGCGATATAAGATTGAAGGGCAGCTTCGATAAACTCCGAGCGGTTCTTGAAATTGCCTGATAGTGCATCAACGGCCCTCAGCAAATCCTTGTCTACGGTAATAGAGGTTTTAACTTTCATAGATTCACGATAAAACGTCTGGGTTCATCAGTCAATTCGCTGGCTGGTGATCTCGACTCGGCGGTCTAACGCTCGCGTTCAGCGGGGCCGTGGACGGCAATCGGAGTTGATGAGAAACTCGCTTCACGGCCTCCGCTGCAACGCCTTGTTAGGTGCGACTTCGGTGAGGCTGCCTTTCACACTGCTAATGCCTCAAAGGCAACCCGCACCTGTTCAGACTCTGTAAGCGAATAATTTAGCTTCTCAAACCCTATTACTCGCCCGGCCAGGTCTTTCATCAAGATCACTTCATCGCCTGTTTCCTCGCAAACATACTCATCTTGTGGGTCGCCAAACCACACTGTTAATGTATTCCCCGTCCGATCATAAAATACTTTTACGTTGGCCATACTCTTACTCCTTCTTTAATCGCATCCGTTGGAAAGGTCGTGATTAGGAAGCCATCCCCATTAAGGCGTTTCGCAACTGCGCACACCCATCGTTTGGATCGTTCTGCCTTATAGAATAAATAAACTGCCGAATCATTCCGACTCGCACGAATCTCATCCGGGGTTTGTAAAGCTTCTTGAACATCTGATTCCCGTCCGGCCATTACAGGATGTTTGATTGTGACAATTAATTCCCAGTAGGAATGAGTCACGCGCACACGAAAACCAAGTGGCGTAGAGACTTCAAAGTAGATGTTTGACTCGTCACTCACAGAACCAAGTATACCTGACATCGCCGGCAATTGGTCAGTCGGTTCATTCTCATGACGTCCGATTGCACCACATGGGCGAGCACCTAACGCTCGACATCACCGGGCCGCCGAGCGGCACTCAGAGAAGCCATGTGAACTGCGCTTCGGCGGCTCCGGTGCATGTCGTTGTTAGGCGGAGTCGCCTAGACTCTCCGTTAGGAGCTTCCCTCGTCTCGCTTGAGAGGATACCAGGAAATCCATACCGGAATGAACACGAACAGGTTCATTACCAGAAAATACTTCCCCCATAATGTCCCTTCGATTGGGTCTTTGGCTATTCCCTTCAGCAGCCAGGTGACAGTTAACCAGCCCGGCCCATCTCCGTAGTCGTACTGTAACAAGAACGCAGCAATGAAGCAGAGGTGAGAAAGAGCGATTGCCAGCATAAGAGGCCGACTCACCGGCTCTGCCGGACTAACTGTCCGATAGTGGAATCGACAATGAATGGCGGTGATAATTAAGTGAGACGTGGTCATAAATCATGCCGCCCGAAGTAAGGCTTTAATGCCGATACCAAGAGGCTGCTGTTGATTGTGCTGATAAGTCAGAACAATCTGATAAAGCAAGATCGCTCCCAGTGCCAGTAGTTGGCAACGATTCAACCCTTTGACCGGCATCTGACCACGCCATTCAAAGATGTTCTTGAACAAACCATTGAACGGCTCAATGGCTAGGGATCGCAACTTATGAAAGAGGCGTCGCACTTCAACGCCACCGTCCCGATGCGGATACGCCCCGCGTCTGGTCGCCACCAGTTCGCGATGGTGCAAGGCGCACTCATCGCGCAAGTCCGGCGTGTTGTAATGCGTGTCGCCAAGGACGTAGCGCACTTCCAGCGGCAATTGCTCCAGCAATCTTGGTGCAACCAGATTGTCAGCTGCACTGGCAGCGGTGAATTCTGCGGCCAGCGGTATCCACAAGCTGCCGACGGTCACGGCCAGATGCAATTTCCAGCCATACCACCAGCCGTGATAACCACTCTTGCTCCAAGCCGCTTCTGTATCAATGGAAGAGTGCGGCACTTCACCAGCCAGGCGATGTTTCTTATGCCAGACGCCACCATTGGCGCGCAGTGGCGTGCTATCAAGCGCCGCGGCGTGGCCTTGCGTCGCCCAGGGCTGCAAGCAAACAACCAACAGACGACCCAAGCAGCCAATCAAGGACGGCAAGCGGGCAGGCAACTTTGCAAAGCGACGTTCCCAGGTGCGGCGAGACGGGAAGCGATCAGCTTCGGTCAGCAAAGAACGGACTTGCTGCGCCAGCGGGTCAGGCTGGGCCAGAAAGTCGAGCAAGGCGTAAGCGGTGTAGAGTCGGCGAATGATCATGACGATCAAGGCTTTGATAAAGAGCTTGTCGGGGTAGGTTTCCTGTCGCCCGCGCTGGCGTTTGGGTGGCGGCGGCGGCGAGGGAAGGTGCTCGACAAGCGCAAGTAAGCTGACAAGGATGCGGCGTTCGGCTAGCATTTCAGTGCCTCCCAAGTATGAGGTTTGGTCACTGAAATACTTCCGAGGCCGCCGCGCTGTGGTCAACCCGCAGCGCGGTTTCTCATTCAAAATAGGTCATTTCGATTTATGACCACGTCTCGATTAGATAGGTAGGCAGAGGCTATTTCTTAATCTGGCCCCGCCACGTTTGCCTTTGGGTTTTTGCCTTCCCGCCGCAGGCGGGCTACTCGCGCCCGACGCCGAGCGCGTCGGCGACGCGGTTGATGTAGTTGAACCACGAGGCGATCAGCGTGATCTGCAAGATGCCTCGATCATCAAAGCCGACTTCGCGCAGCCGCGCGTGGTCGGCGGGCGAGAGGCGCGTCGCGTCTTTGGTCAACTGCACGACGTAATCGAGCATCACGCGATCCTGATCCGACAGCGGCGCGTTCATATAATCTTCCTTCAGCGCCGCGACCATCGCTTCATCCAGTGTGACTCGACGCAGAAACTCTGCGTGCGACTCGATTCAGTAATGGCAGTGATTCGTGACCGACACCATCGTCGCAATCATCTCGTGCTGCGCGCGCGTCAGCGGCAGTTCCGGCGACATCAGGGCGCCGAAAGTCGAAAAGGCATGGTGGAGCGCGTCGGGAATCAAGCTGTGCGAGGCGACGATGCCCGACGTGCCATCGCCGGTCGGGTGCACCGGCGTCGCGTACTCGATCGGGTAGAGCATCTGTTCCATCTCGATGGCGCGGCGCAGCCGCTCGTCGGCCTCGCCCATCGGAATCGTTTTAATCCACGTCATCGGTCCGATTCCTTTCTACGGATAATAATCCAGGCCATTATGGCAGCAGCTTTCAGTCTTGCCAATGAAGGGACGATTGGGCGCGCTGGAAACGTTCGAATTCGTCGGCTTTGTGGAACCCCGCCGCGCCGCCGGTGTCTAATTCGGAAGCGCCTGCAAGGTAGCGCATCAGGCGCGTTCCAGAATTGAGAACAGGTATGAGTAGAGAGACGTTCCCGCTCGACAAGATCAAGGTCGCCGCGCCATGCACGGCGGACTGGCGGCACATGTATGGCAACGAGCGCGTCCGCTTCTGCGGCCAATGCAGTCAGAATGTCTACAACCTCTCGGCCCTTACGCGAGAGCAAGCCGAAGACCTCATCCTGCGCCACGAAGGGCGGCTGTGCGTGCGCTTCTACAGGCGCAAGGACGGCACGATCATCAACGGCAACTGCCCCGTCGGGCTGGCCGCGCTGAAGGCCAAGTACCGCACCACGAAGGCGACCATCGTTAAGGCGGCGATGTCCTTTCTCGCTTACCTGGGCGTGCTCTGGTGGGTCGAAGGCAAGCCCCTGATGAAGCCCACGGTCATGGGCGCAGTGATCTCACCCAACGTTCCCTCCAACGGTGAGGTTACGGTCATGGGCGGCCTATCCAGACCGGACTGGTTTCCCGCCCCTTTGGTCAGAAGAAGCGAAGCGTTCGTCCGCCAGAGAGCCATTTATAAAGTCATGCCTATGGCGCACGTCAGCGCCGGCAACGCGACCCGCGCCGAAGCCGTTGTAAAGATCGTGATCTTGCCTTCCGGCGAAGTCGAAAGCGCCACACTCATCAAGGGGCAGGCGAGCATCAAGGACATCGCGGAAGGGGCGGCGCTGCGCTGGAAGTTCCAGCCGATGACGGACAATGATGAGCCGGTCAGGGTCGAAAGCGCCCTCACCTTTCACTTCGGCAGCCTGCCTCCCGACGGCGCGAGCCGAGTTCCTGCTCAAGACCACAGAGCCTGTGAAGAATGTTTGTGAACGGCACAAAGAAGTAAGAAGATCGAAACGCGGCGAAAGCGTCTCAGGTTGCCCCGACATCTCACCAAGCGAATCGCGCGCGGCTACGGATGCCGCCACACTGCCCAGCCACCGCTTTGAAGAATATACCGGGCAGGATGCGCCGGACGCTCGCTCCTGTTTGCTCTACAGAGGCCCGCGCACCCTGCCCGATAGCTTGAGAAAGTGATGAGTGATGAGTGATGAGTGATGAGTTAAAGCCCGTGCGATGCGGTATGCCTGCTACTCATCACTCATCACTCATCACTCATCACTTTTAAAAGGTCATTCGCACGGCGAGCTGAACGGCGCGCGGGCCGCCCGACCCGAAGACGCCGCCCGCCGCCGTCACCGGCTGGCCGAAGCTCGATGACTTCAAAAAGCCCGGATTACTCGGATCATTGCTGTCGCGCACCAGGGTGTTGGCGCGGCCCGAATAGTTGACCGTCGAGACGCCGAGGACGTTCGTCACGTTGAAGACGTTGAACATCTCGATGATCGGCTCAAGCCGCACGCGCTCGCCAAAACGTATGCGTTTCGACAGCCGCAGGTCGAGCGAGTTGAAGCTGTCGTTGAAGCGCGCGTCATCGCGCACCAGCGGCAACGGCTGACCGTTGACGCCGCCGCCCGCGTTGACTTCGCGGATGAAGGCGTTCAACTCCGCGCCCGTGTGGAAGAGGCGGCCGCCGGCGTTGCGCTGCAACGTCGGGATGCGCGAACTGCCGTCGGGCAACAGGATGTCCATCGGCACGCCCGACGCGACCGTCCAGATGGGCGCGATCATAAACCCTGCCGGCAAGTCGAAGACGCCCGACAACGTGAAGCGGTGGCGCTGATCGTTCGGCGTCGGCCCATATTCGAGTTGCAGGTTGTTCGGGTTGATTGGTCCATTGGCGAACGGGATTTGATCGTCATTGGCATAGTTGAACGCCTTCGACAGCGTGTAGGCCGCGCGCAGTTGATAGTGGCGACTGAAGCGCTTCTCCAGGCTGACGAGCAGGCCGTCGTATTTCGTCTTCACGCTCGATTCGAGATTGATGACCGAATCCGGTCCGCCGACCACGGGGTTGAAGACCGAGCCGATGGTGCGTCCGATGATGAAGTGCGTGCCGAAGTCGTGCAGGTAATCGACCCGTAAGGCGAAGTCGCGCGCGAACTCGGTCTGAAGGCCGACGTTCGTCTGCTGCACCATGGGGTTCTGCATGCGGTTGTCAATGATGTTGATGCCGCCCGCGCCCGCGCCCGGCAGGATGAAGCCCGTGAAGGGATTGCTGAAGGTCGGCGCGATGGGCGGGAAACGGCCCGTCGTCGGGTCGAGGAAGAAGAGGTTGCCGGCGCGCACTTCGATCGGCAACGCCCGCCCGTCCAGGCCGCGTTCGAGCGACTGAATCTCAAGCGTTATGCGGTCGTAGTAGATGCCGTAGCCGCCGTGGACGCTCAGGCGGCTGCCCGGCGACCAGTTGAAGCCGAGGCGCGGGCCGAAGTTGTTCTTGTCGGCGTGACGGCGGCCGGAAAGGAACGGCAGGATCAGCGGGTTGAGCTGGTCCGTGCGGCTGACGTTCTTCACGTCGGTGTCGAGCTCGTAACGCAGGCCGAGGTTGAGCGTCAGGTTCGGCCTGACCTGCCAATCGTCCTGCGCGAAGGAGGCGACGTAGTTGTTGTCGGCGTCGGGGATGATGAGCGGCTGATCGGGCTTGCCGCTGCGCAGCGTCACGGCAAACAGCAGGTCGTTATCGTCAACGCGCCCGTCGCCGTTGTGGTCGAAGGTCGGGAAGTCTTCGACGAACTCGACGCGGCCCGACTGAAAGACGCCGAGGTTGAAGTCCGAATCGATGCGCTGAACCTGGCCGCCGAACTTCAAAGTGTGCGCGCCCTTGATCCAACTGAACGTGTCGCCGAATTGCAGGCGGTTCATCCGCGTCGCCTGCGGCACGCGGAACGACGCGCCGTCCTGTAAGCTCGGAAAGGTCAACTGCGGCCCCGGCGTCACCGGCTGCGTGCGGTTGACGAAGTTCGTCTCGCTGAAGTTGAACTCGTTGACGGTCGTCGCCGTGAAGACGCGCGTGTAGTTGGTCGAAAACGACTGGTAGTGATTCTTCGACGCCTGCCGCTCTGACGCCGAGCCGATGGCGCGGATCAACGAGCTGGCCGTCGTGTTGTCAACCCGCTCGATGGAATAGCGCAGGGCCAGCCGGTCACGGTCCGAGATATTCCAGTCGCCGCGCGCCGTGCCGAGCAGATCATTGAGCGGCGCGTCGGCGAAGTTGCGCGTGATCGTGCGCGTCGCCGTGTTGCGCTCGCCCACAAGAATCGCGCCATCCTGATTGCGGTACTCAAACGCGCCGAACCAGAAGATGCGGTCTTTCTTGATGGGGCCGCCGGCGGCAAAGGCGTACTGCTCGCGGTCGAACGGCGGCGTCGGGTTGGCGCGGTCGAAGGTCGCCGGCAGACCTTGCAGGCTGCGGTTGCGGAAGAAGAACGAGCCGGAGCCGTGCAGCTCGTTGGTGCCGGTCTTGGTGACGATGTTGATGATCGAAGAGCCTGAGCGCCCCTGCTCGGCCGAGTAGCGGTTGGTGGCGATCTGGAACTCCTGCACGGCTTCTTGCGTGACGTTGATGAGCGAGCCGCCGACCACGTCGTCGTTGTTGTCCGCGCCATCTATGGTCACGCTGCCGCCGCGCCCGATCTGGCCGGCGGACGAGATCAGCACGGTTTCGGTCTTGGTCGGGTCGAAGTTCGGCGCGGGCGCGTTGCCCGGCACCAGCAGCGCGAGTTCGAGGAAGTTGCGCCCGTTGAGCGGCAGATTCTCGACCGCGCGGCGGTTGATGACGCTGTCTACAACAGAGGTGGTCTGATTGATTAGTTCCGGCTCTGTATGGAGCCAGTCGCCTTCATCAAACACAGCACCGACCTCCAGCGTCGAATCGAGGGTCACAGCTTGTCCCACTTGCAGCGTCGCTAATGCTACTTTCTTCCTGAAGCCATTGGCCTCAACCGTAACCTCATATTCACCCGGCGCGAGGTTGGTCAGCGTAAACGCGCCGTTCTCATTCGTCTGCGTCTCGCGCGTGAGGCCGGTCTCTTTCTGCGCGGCTTTAACCGACGCGCCCGGAATCACCGCGCCTTGTGGGTCAACGACAGTGCCGTTGAGCGTCGCCGTCGCCTGTTGGGCCATCGCCGCCAGAGGCGTCAGGCCGCCGATCAAACCGATCAATAGAAGAATTGCAATCCGTTTCAAGCTCCACGTCCTCAGTCTTCAAAAGTGTTGGCGGCGGCCCGTTGCGCGCGGCGCGACGACCATAGGCACACGACTCCTCACTGCGAAGGCACGGCTTCGCAGCCACGCACATCACACGCTGATCAAGGGATGCCCGCTTGTCAGGTTGGGCTACTGGGACAATCTGTACTCGAATACGAACCGGCCGAATTGTATGAAGCCCTTGCCGCTGCCGTAAGCGGCGGGGCTGATGTAAAACTGGCGGACGCCCGTGCGCCGCGTGTCGAGCTTTGCCGTCACCGTGCCGAGCAGCCGCTCGTTGGTCGCCTCGTGAAACTTCACTTCCATCGCGTCGGCGACGCGCTTGTAGCCGAAGACGTACTCGCCCGGCGGCAACAGCATATCGCCGATGCGCAACGGCACCTGCGTGATGAAGAAGTGGGAATACTTGCCTTCGGCCTCGTAGCCGGCCGTAATCATGACGACGCCGGCGATGAAGCGGCGGCCGTCGCTGATGCCGGAAGCCGAGCGGAATTCGGTCTCGATGCGCTCTTTGCCGACCGGCGCGCGCACCGGGATGATCTGCCGCAATTCGGTCGGCGTCGCCTGCCGCCAGATGGGACCTCCGGCCAGGACCGGCGAACCGCACAACAGAACCCACACCAGAGCAACGCGTTTCATAAGAGTCTTAGCTGCTTGCGAATACTAAACGTCTCGCTACTGGAACGCAGAAGCGGGTCGGACTTGCGCCGCGCGGCCCGGCGCTCCCCGGCGTCTGCTGGAGCACTGGCACATCCCGTATCAGAAGCTGCGGCTTGAGACCTGACAGCAGGAGCGGTTTCATCTTGTTTTAATTATAAGAAAAGGTGCAAGAGCCGTGCCCTTACACCTTTTTGAAATCCGCTCTAGAACTTTGAGGTTACCGTTAAGTACGCACGAAGAATAACCCCGGACCGCCTCCCTGTCATTAAACCAGAGTACCAGCTTTGCCTATATCTTTAGTTATAGTCCGGCCCGGCGGGAAGCGGCTGGGGGATGGGGCGACCGGGCGGTGGGCGAAAGAGGAGCGGTTCGTGGCTCTATCCTCCTCTCGCCGCGCCGCCCGGTCGCCCATCGGGTTTATTCCAGGTGGATGATGCCGCGTTGCAGGGCGAAGGTGGCCGCGTGCGTGCGGTCGCTGACGCCGAGCTTGCTGAGGATGTTGTTGACGTGAATCTTGACGGTGCCTTCCGAGATCGAGAGGTCCGAGGCGATGATCTTGTTGCTCTTGCCCTGCGCGATCAGCTTCAGGACTTCGAGCTCGCGCGCCGTCAGCTCCGTGCGGTTCATGCGCTCGGCCAGGCGGTTGGCGACCTCGGCGGGGATGCGGCGCTGGCCGGCGTAGACGGCGCGTATCGTTTCGACCAGCTCGTCGCGCAGCATGTCTTTGAGCAGGTAGGCGCGGGCGCCGGCGTGCAGAGCACGGTAAATATCTTCGTCGCCGTCGTAGGTCGTCAGCACGATGAAGCGGGCGTCGGCGTAGTCTTTGCGGATCGCGGCGATGGCGTCAATGCCGTTCATCTCCGGCATCCGCACGTCCATCAAGACGACATCGGGCCGGTGCGCGCGGTACATCTCGACGGCCTGCTTCCCCGTCGTCGCCTCGGCGATCACAGACATATCCGGCTGCGTGTTGACGACCGCGGCCAATCCCATTCGCACGACGAAATGATCGTCGGCGATCATAATGCGGAGAGGTTTCTCTTTGCTCATAGCTAACCGCCCGGCGAGCATTTTAACGACTGCCGCCCCGGTTTGAAAGCCGTGCGCCGTCCATCGCGCTTGCCTCTCGTCGGCAAGTACGGTATTAAAGAAACCCGTCGCCGATATGTTTACTTCCCTGCTTTTGATTGGACCAGGATGATGAGTATACAACTTCACCGCTTCGCACTCGCGGCGTTCGCCGTCGTACTGTTGGCCCTTTCCGTGAACGCGCAAACGCCCACTCAGCCGATCAAGCTCTGGCCCGGCGCCGCGCCCGGCGCGATTGGCAACGAGCCGGAGGACGTGCCGACGATTACGCCTTACCTGCCGCCGCGCGAGCGCGCGACGGGCGCGGCGGTCGTCGTCTGTCCGGGCGGCGGCTACCAGATGCTCGCCGATCACGAAGGCCGTCCGGTCGCCGAATGGCTCAACTCAATCGGCGTCGCCGCCTTCGTGCTGAAGTACCGCATCGCGCCGCGCTATCATCATCCCGCGCCGATGCTCGACGCCGCGCGTGCGCTGCGAACGGTGCGGGCGCGCGCCGCCGAATGGGGCATTGACCCGCGCCGCATCGGCATCTTGGGATTTTCGGCGGGCGGTCATCTTGCCTCGACCGCCGCCACGCACTTCGACGCGGGCCGAGCCGACTCGGCCGACGCCATCGAGCGCGTCAGCTCGCGGCCTGATCTCGTCATTCTCATCTACCCGGTCATCACGATGCGCGAGCAGACGCACGGCGGCTCGAAGCGCAACCTGATCGGCGAGCACCCCGACCCGCGGCTCGTCGCGCTGATGTCGAACGACGAGCAGGTGACGAAAGAGACGCCGCCGGCTTTCTTGATTCACACGGTCAACGACGACGCGGTGCCGGTCGAAAACAGTTTGTTGTTTGCGGCGGCGCTGCGCCGCGCCGGCGTGCCTTACGAGATGCACCTGTACGAGCGCGGCCCGCACGGCTTCGGGCTGGCCCCGAATGACCCTGTGCTGTCGAGCTGGCCGGAGCGCTGCGCCGACTGGCTGCGGCTGCACGGCTTTGCCGCGCCGCGCCCGGCGGGCAAGTGAGCAAGGCTGATCGGCTTTGACTGCGGTGCGGCGGTGGCGTATCTTTACGGCAACCACCGCTGCTGTTCATACGAATCTGAAGGGAGATGGATCATGAAACACTGGCTCGCCGCCATTGCTGTCATTCTCATCGCTGTGTCGTCGCCGGCGCAGGATAACGATAAACCCAAGGATCAAGGCTCGCGCTTCGTCTATGCGGACTTCGAGCAGCTCAAGGAGGGCCTGCCGGTCAGCACGCGCGGCGGCGCGGTGATGTTGATCGGCTACCAACAGAACCCCGCCAACGCCGTCACCTTCACCAACTCCGACAAGCCGTGGCCGCACACGCCGATGGTGGCCAAGGCGGCGCAGAACTCGTCGCAGTTCGTCGCCTTCGACTTCATGATCCCCGCGCCGAACCAGTACGCCGGCGTGTCGCTGGAGATTCGCGGCCTGCCCGACAAGGACGGCAAGCAGGTCGCCGAAGACTTGAGCGCCTACAACTACATCACCGTGCAGGTCTTCGCGCAGGGCATCACGACGATGAGGGCCGAGTTGATTACCAAAGACAACGGCGTCAACATCGCCGACGGCGAGCAGTTCGGCTTCCCGTTCCGCCTCACCAACGGCTTCAACACCTACAAGCTGAAGCTCAAAGATTTTCATCAGGAGAAGTGGGTCGAGAACCGCAAGAGCCTGGCGGACGTGCTGAAGCACCTGACCGCCGTCCACTTCGTCGCGCAAGAGATTCCGTCCAAGGGCCGCATCGTCATCGATAACGTCGTCTTCGAGAAGTGAGCGCGGCGGCGGGCACCTTTATTCTTCATCCAGCCGTAAGGAGTGTAAAATTTGTTACAAATCATCAATTCACCCAAAGTGTACGACGTGATCGTCATCGGGTCGGGCGCGTCGGGCGGCATGGCGGCCTGGAACCTGACGCGGCAAGGCGTCGACGTGCTGGTGCTCGACGCCGGCCAGAAGTTCGACCGCAACAGCTTCTGGTCACACGTCACGCCGTACGAGTGGCGCGAGCGCGTCCGCAACGGCGAGACGCCGCCCGACTTCTTCCTGAGCCTGAAAGAGCAGCCGGTTATCACACCCGCCGGTCAGCCGTTCGAGCTGACGCGCGTGTGGGGACTCGGCGGCAAGACGAACGTCTGGGGCCGCGTCAGCCTGCGCTACTCCGACATCGACTTCAAAGCCGCCGAGCGCGACGGCTGGGAGATCGCGTGGCCCATCTCCTACAAGGACATCGCGCCTTACTACGACAAGGTGGACCAACTGATCGGCGTCTGCGGCGGCGATGATGATTCGGACGTGCTGCCCGGCAGCCGTTATCACATGCCGCCGCCGCGCCCGCGTTGCGGCGAGGTCTTGTTGAAGAAAGCCGCCGCGCGCCTGAGCATCCCCGTCGTCAGCGGGCGCCGCGCCGTGCTGACGCAGAATCACAATGGCTTTCCGAAGTGTCACTACTGCGGCAACTGCGGGCGCGGCTGTGATACGTCGAGCTTCTTCAACGCCGGCGACTACCTGATTACACCGGCGTTGAAAACCGGCAAGCTCGAAGTGCGCGACAACGCTGTCGCGGCGCGCGTCCTCGTTGACAAGGAAGGTCGCGCCAGCGGCGTGCAATACTTCGACCGCCGCACGAAGCAGGAGTATCAAGTGCGCGGCCGCGTCGTCGTGCTGGGCGCGTCAACGATTGATTCGACGCGCATCCTGCTCAATTCGAAATCCGATATCTACCCGAACGGCATCGGCAACACGTCGGGCGTCATCGGCAAGTACCTCTGCGAGCAGGTGCGCAGCGAGGCGTACGGATTTTTGCCGGAACTCTTCGGCAGAGAGACGACCAACGACGATGGCATCGGCGGCGAGCACATCTACCTGCCGCGATTTAATCATCGCGGACCGAAGCGCGATTACCTGCGCGGCTTCGGCATACAGTTCTGGGGCATCGGCTGCCAGCCGGGCGTAGGCAGTTACGCTTCGACGGTCGCCGGCTTCGGCTCCGGGTTCAAGAAAGAGGTGAAGCGGCGTTACCCGGCGTGGATCGCGCTGCACCCGTTCGGCGAAGTGCTGCCGCGCGCCTCGAACTACGTTACGACCGACGGCACGCCGACCGATCCGTATGGCGTGCCGCTGCCGAAGATCGTCTACTCGACGGGCGACAACGAGCGGCGCATGGTTGCGGAGATGTACGACACGATGGAAGCGATCTTGCGCGAGGCGAAGGCCGAAGTCTTCAAGCTCGACCGCAACTACACAGGCGCGAACGGCTCGGCCATCCACGAGCACGGCACCTGTCGCATGGGCGACGATCCGAAGCGCTCGGCGCTGAACAAGTACAACCAGATGCACGCGGTCACTTTCCAGCACAGTGGGATCCGAAGCTTGGAATTCACGTGACTTGAAGTCGCGGC
>JADMIO010784977.1_pt1 | contig 80298 bp, 70 predicted proteins | sample 8958161 | NCBI WGS metagenome assembly JADMIO01 (sample SAMN16585339, study PRJNA669376) | soil metagenome | isolation source: Crop rotation soil | place: USA: Cullars Rotation, Alabama | collected 2011 | reverse complement strand
CTTTCCCAAAATCGCAAAGTCATCAAAAAACCGCAAAGTTGTTTAAAATAAGAGCAACACTACAAAAGGAGATAAGAAGAGCACATACCTCAGTCACTTATTATCACTAGCGCTCGCCGCAGCCGTGTAACCGAGCATAGCGAGCGAACTGGCGAGGAAGCAAAGAAGAACTGTTCTGTCAGATAGCTCTTACGCTCAGCGCAAGAAGAAATATCCACCGTGGGAAAAACTCCAGGTAGAGGTACACACGCGGATAGCCAATTCAGAGTAATAAACTGTGATAATCAACCCTCATCAATGATGACGAACTAACCCCCGATATCAAGTCACATGACGAAGGGAAAGAGAAGGAAATCAACTGTGACAAACTGCCCTCAAATTTGGCTTCCTTAAAAATTACAGTTCAAAAAGTATGAGAAAATCCATGCAGGCTGAAGGAAACAGCAAAACTGTGACAAATTACCCTCAGTAGGTCAGAACAAATGTGACGAACCACCCTCAAATCTGTGACAGATAACCCTCAGACTATCCTGTCGTCATGGAAGTGATATCGCGGAAGGAAAATACGATATGAGTCGTCTGGCGGCCTTTCTTTTTCTCAATGTATGAGAGGCGCATTGGAGTTCTGCTGTTGATCTCATTAACACAGACCTGCAGGAAGCGGCGGCGGAAGTCAGGCATACGCTGGTAACTTTGAGGCAGCTGGTAACGCTCTATGATCCAGTCGATTTTCAGAGAGACGATGCCTGAGCCATCCGGCTTACGATACTGACACAGGGATTCGTATAAACGCATGGCATACGGATTGGTGATTTCTTTTGTTTCACTAAGCCGAAACTGCGTAAACCGGTTCTGTAACCCGATAAAGAAGGGAATGAGATATGGGTTGATATGTACACTGTAAAGCCCTCTGGATGGACTGTGCGCACGTTTGATAAACCAAGGAAAAGATTCATAGCCTTTTTCATCGCCGGCATCCTCTTCAGGGCGATAAAAAACCACTTCCTTCCCCGCGAAACTCTTCAATGCCTGCCGTATATCCTTACTGGCTTCCGCAGAGGTCAATCCGAATATTTCAGCATATTTAGCAACATGGATCTCGCAGATACCGTCATGTTCCTGTAGGGTGCCATCAGATTTTCTGATCTGGTCAACGAACAGATACAGCATACGTTTTTGATCCCGGGAGAGACTATATGCCGCCTCAGTGAGGTCGTTTGACTGGACGATTCGCGGGCTATTTTTACGTTTCTTGTGATTGATAACCGCTGTTTCCGCCATGACAGATCCATGTGAAGTGTGACAAGTTTTTAGATTGTCACACTAAATAAAAAAGAGTCAATAAGCAGGGATAACTTTGTGAAAAAACAGCTTCTTCTGAGGGCAATTTGTCACAGGGTTAAGGGCAATTTGTCACAGACAGGACTGTCATTTGAGGGTGATTTGTCACACTGAAAGGGCAATTTGTCACAACACCTTCTCTAGAACCAGCATGGATAAAGGCCTACAAGGCGCTCTAAAAAAGAAGATCTAAAAACTATAAAAAAAATAATTATAAAAATATCCCCGTGGATAAGTGGATAACCCCAAGGGAAGTTTTTTCAGGCATCGTGTGTAAGCAGAATATATAAGTGCTGTTCCCTGGTGCTTCCTCGCTCACTCGACCGGGAGGGTTCGAGAAGGGGGGGCACCCCCCTTCGGCGTGCGCGGTCACGCGCACAGGGCGCAGCCCTGGTTAAAAACAAGGTTTATAAATATTGGTTTAAAAGCAGGTTAAAAGACAGGTTAGCGGTGGCCGAAAAACGGGCGGAAACCCTTGCAAATGCTGGATTTTCTGCCTGTGGACAGCCCCTCAAATGTCAATAGGTGCGCCCCTCATCTGTCAGCACTCTGCCCCTCAAGTGTCAAGGATCGCGCCCCTCATCTGTCAGTAGTCGCGCCCCTCAAGTGTCAATACCGCAGGGCACTTATCCCCAGGCTTGTCCACATCATCTGTGGGAAACTCGCGTAAAATCAGGCGTTTTCGCCGATTTGCGAGGCTGGCCAGCTCCACGTCGCCGGCCGAAATCGAGCCTGCCCCTCATCTGTCAACGCCGCGCCGGGTGAGTCGGCCCCTCAAGTGTCAACGTCCGCCCCTCATCTGTCAGTGAGGGCCAAGTTTTCCGCGAGGTATCCACAACGCCGGCGGCCGGCCGCGGTGTCTCGCACACGGCTTCGACGGCGTTTCTGGCGCGTTTGCAGGGCCATAGACGGCCGCCAGCCCAGCGGCGAGGGCAACCAGCCGAGGGCTTCGCCCTGTCGCTCGACTGCGGCGAGCACTACTGGCTGTAAAAGGACAGACCACATCATGGTTCTGTGTTCATTAGGTTGTTCTGTCCATTGCTGACATAATCCGCTCCACTTCAACGTAACACCGCACGAAGATTTCTATTGTTCCTGAAGGCATATTCAAATCGTTTTCGTTACCGCTTGCAGGCATCATGACAGAACACTACTTCCTATAAACGCTACACAGGCTCCTGAGATTAATAATGCGGATCTCTACGATAATGGGAGATTTTCCCGACTGTTTCGTTCGCTTCTCAGTGGATAACAGCCAGCTTCTCTGTTTAACAGACAAAAACAGCATATCCACTCAGTTCCACATTTCCATATAAAGGCCAAGGCATTTATTCTCAGGATAATTGTTTCAGCATCGCAACCGCATCAGACTCCGGCATCGCAAACTGCACCCGGTGCCGGGCAGCCACATCCAGCGCAAAAACCTTCGTGTAGACTTCCGTTGAACTGATGGACTTATGTCCCATCAGGCTTTGCAGAACTTTCAGCGGTATACCGGCATACAGCATGTGCATCGCATAGGAATGGCGGAACGTATGTGGTGTGACCGGAACAGAGAACGTCACACCGTCAGCAGCAGCGGCGGCAACCGCCTCCCCAATCCAGGTCCTGACCGTTCTGTCCGTCACTTCCCAGATCCGCGCTTTCTCTGTCCTTCCTGTGCGACGGTTACGCCGCTCCATGAGCTTATCGGGTCCACTCGCGAACGCAGAAAGGCCCACCCGAAGGTGAGCCAGTGTGATTACATTTGCGGCCTAACTGTGGCCAGTCCAGTTACGCTGGAGTCACTAGTATTTAGGTGACACTATAGAAGCGGCCGCGACAACTTGTCCACGTGGAATTCTAAGCTTAGGATCCCAATGTGCTGGAAAGGAACGTGGATAATGCTCTTTCTCCACGAATGTCATTCGGGTTCTGTACCTTAAGTGTGTCGCCCTGGAATCCGCCTCCTAGCCATGAAATGCTGTCATCTGTCGCAGACGCATCATCAATGGATTTGGATACCGCGTAAGTAACCAGGAATTGGAGGCCATTCGCAAACCCCTTCTCTAAACGGAACTGCGCGGCATGATAAGTCGAGTCCGCAATCGGGGGAGAATCTCCACTGAACTCGGTGAACTGGGGGAAGGGCGTGTGAAATTGATTGCTGGGATCGCGATACTCTGGGATCGAAGACCCGCCCAACTCACTTTGTGAATCATTAATGTATGGAGCCAAAGGGTTTGGAGTAACGGGGTTGCGTGCTAAGTGCTGGATGTCAAGAGCGGTAAGGGTCCCCGATTTGCGTGCCTGCTCGAAATCGGCACCCAAGTGATTCAGATTGCGGAAACCACCCAAATACAAGTGAGTTCCCTTCTTGCCGACGTAGTTCGCTTCCGCCACAATTTTCCAGGGCAGAGACTTCTGAATACCAACGCTCCAGGCTTGTTCGTAGGGAATATTGCGACTGATTGCCGGTATCGGACCCAAAGCGCCAAAGCCAACATCATTCAAAGGTCCGAGATTCTGCGCGCAATGTGGCTGGCCACATGCAATACCTGGAGGCAACTTCGGGCCGGCAGGGCTTGATCCAACCGCAGGAAAGGGATCGCTTAACCTTGCACCCGGTAATACGCCAGCGGGGAAAGCGCCAACTCCCTGGAAGGTTCCCAGCCATGGAGTTTGCTGATCGAAACCTTGATAACCCCACGGCCCAGTTCCCGCCGCGCCAGAGCGTGGCTGCGAGAAATAAATTCCGTATCCGCCGCGAAGCACTGCACCGTGCGGCAGTTCATAAGCGAAGCCAAAACGTGGCTGCCACGCGCCGTAGTAAGTGTCGTAGTTATACCGATCCTTGGAATTGGCAAATACTTCTCCGCCCTTTACTGCTAAATCAGGAAGCCCTGTCGCTGTCAGGGAATAAGACAAATTGGGATCGAGCCAGTTCATGCGATCGAAGCGTTCTGTACGAGGCCGCGATACTTCGTAGCGCAGGCCAAGGTTCACGGTCAACTTTGATGACGCGTGGAAGTTGTCCTGAACAAATCCGCCGAACTGGAAATTCTGTGTAGCGACATTGTTGGGAACTTCGTAGACGTTGTCACTTTCCGAGAGAAATCCAATGCCGGTGAGGAAGCTAGCCATGCCGTCTCCACCACTGGCGTCATCCGTGGAAACGCCCGATGTACCGCTGAAATCAAACCCAAAAGCGCCGCCCGGCCACCCTGGTTGGGCGAAATTGATGCGATGCATGCGCGCTTCAGCACCGAATTTAAGATCGTGCTTACCGCGGATCCAATCCATGGTACCCAGCAGTGTGTGGGTTTCCTGCCCTTCCTTAATAATGCTGAAGGTTTGCGTGCCAATATTTCCACCGCCAGCAGAGGCGTAACCGTTAATGCTGATCACTGGAATCTGGTTGTAGCCCGAACTGAGCATGTACGAGGGCAAACCCAGGTCGGTTACCGGATTGAGATTCGGATAATCTCCAGTGATCCCAGCTTCGTTGGTTGACCCGCGTGTGAAACCATAGGAAACATTCATTACCAGATTTGGGCTGAATGTTTGCAGATAGTTTATGGAGAACAAATAAGCGTTATCGTTCACAGGCCCGCCCGTACATGGGTCTGCTTCGTTGGGGAAACAACTGAAACTGTGGGAAAAACTTCTACGTTCGGCGTATTTAGCGCTGAGCTGCTTGCTCTCGCTGAAGCGGTGATCAATCTTGATATCAAATTGATTGTTAGACGATTTGTTGGTCCCCGATGAAAACCAGTTTTTATCCGGATCATCGCTGACATTAGGCTCGGGGAACAGATTGATTAACTTGGACGCTACGGGGTCAATCAAATTTCCAACAGTCCCGGGATTTGCAACCTGGAACGGAGTTCCATTCAAAATCGGATTCCCCGGGCTGGCATACTGGTCCAAGCGGTTGAATGGAATGAAGGTTTGGCGAATTGCGCCCTGGTCAGGATCGGGATTCGCGCTGTAGGGGTCCCAGAGCTGGCCTGCGGGTTCCGTACAATTGCCTGAACCATCAAAATCGCCGCCGTGCGCCGCACACAAATCGCTAAAATTACCGAGACGCTGCGCATCAGTGGGAACGACTGCACTTGCGGATGCGAAACTTCGCTCACGCACACCTTCGTAGTCAAAAAAGAAAAAAGTCTTGTTCTTTACGATTGGCCCACCGATCGTGCCACCGAAGTCATTTTTGCGGAGAGGCGCCCGTGGATCACCGTGTAGATCGTTGAACCAGTCATTGGCGTCCAATTTTTCATTGCGCAAAAATTCATACAGGCTGCCGTGAAATTTGTTGGTGCCTGAGCGGGTGACCACATTTACGACGGTTGCGCCAGTAAATCCGAATTCAGCGCTGAAGTTCGATTGCTGAACTTTGAATTCTTCTACTGCATCCACCGAGGGAATGTAGGTTGGAGCAAGAATTCCGCTGTTCTGTTCGAAGTTCGTGCTGGAAACACCATCCAGCAAAATGTCCGCAGTAGCGTTGCGGCTGCCATTGGAAGTGAAGTTGTTCGCCATGCATCCCTGGCAATCGGTATCAACTTCGGTAATTCCGGGGGTGAGGTAAGCTAGGTCGAGCACGCCACGGCCGACCAGCGGGAGATCATTAATTAATTTTCGATCGATTACCTGTCCGGTCACTGCGTCCTGCGTTTGTAGTTCGACACCCGTGGCTTGCACGTCCACTACTTCCGCAGCTGCACCGACCTTCAGAGCAAAATCAACACCAATGTTGTCGTTGACGGAAACCGCGATATTTTCCTTTTTCTGCCCCTGAAAACCGGCAACCTCGACGGTGACGTTATATTTTCCCGGCGAGAGCTGTCGCACAACGTAGCGACCATCGGAGCCCGTGGTCGCGCTGAAGGTATATCCCTTCTCGGCGTCTACAACAGAAACTTTGGCGTTGGGAACAATGGCGCCGCTTGGATCGGTGACAGTGCCAGTAATGGAACCTGTGTAGAGCTGAGCGCTAGCTAATGATGTAAGCGCAAATAGAACAACAGACAGGAACCACGCATTTTTTCTGCCTGCTGGCGCTAAAGCCTGGATGTAATTGACGCTCTTCATGAAATTCTCAGTTGGCATAACCGACCTCCACCTGCTCAGTAAATATGCTGTTTTGTGACAGTTTTGGACTTTTACTGATATGTTTATTAAAACGTTTTACTATTAGGACCTAACTGGCTGTCAAGCAAAATCTTACATTTTGCCCTCAACTGGGAAATAGATTATGAGCGAGATTCGACGATTTTATGTACTGGCCCAACCCGGTTGTTTAGTTTTTCCACAGCACGGTTTGGCAAGCGAATTTCCAAATTGATTGTTTTTATTTTGGACACCCAAACCTACAATTCCCTATTGAGAGTCAGCGCCCTTCAATTCTTCATATTTCTTCATCTCGCGGTCTGCATCTTCTTGCCGCTTCAATCGCCGATACACTCTCGCCAGAGCAAAGTGCCCTTGAGGGTTATTCGGGTCGAGCCTGGCAACTTCCTTAAAATGCTTTTCGGCTTCCGCAATTTGGTCATGGTTGAGAGCAATGTTTCCAAGCTGATAGTGAGCATCAGCCAAAGATGGGTCGATCACAATTGCTTCGCGCAATAACTGGTTGGCTCGGACTTCCGCCTGCATATCGCCGCTGTCGGCTTGTTTTAAAAGTACGGCAGCATAGGAGGCTTTAAAACGCGCATCCTTCGGAAACTCTTTTAAACCGGCCTCAAAGCTCGCAAAGGCTTCTTTTATCAAACCTGCACCCGCTTGCGCCTGTGCTATCCCTAGTAGAATTTTCGGCTGTGATGGGTTGATCTGCGACGCATGAGTGTAGGACTCAATCGCATCCGTAAACTGCCCCATTTCGACTTCGACCAACGCTCGTGATTCATAAGCGTCGGCCGAATTCGGAAAGATTTCCGTTGTATGTTTCGCTACTTCCAACGCTCGAGGTAGAGATCGTTGTTGCACCAAAACCTTAGTCAAATCCAGATAATTCGCCTCTTCAGTCGGCGACAAGCTGATTGCTTGTTTCAATGACTCTACTGCTTCGGAGCGCTTACCTTGTTTTTGGTAACACCATCCCTGTAAGTTCAAAGCAGACGCTGTTTGATTTCCGGATGTGAACAAGCCTTGCAGAATGCTCTGACATTCTGCGAATTGTCCGGCGTGATATGCGACCAGCGCCAACGTGAATTCCAATTTTGCATGGTCAGGATAAGTTGATCGTATGGGGAGGAGAAGATTTCGTGCCGTCTCGTAGTCCTGCATCTCGTCGGCAATTTGTGCACCGAGAAATGCCGCTTGGGAGCCAGCAGGATGTTCGGACAGTTGCTTCAATGTTGCGCGTGCTTTTTCTTTTTGCTGCAGGTGGTAATAGGAGCGAGCTAGCGCTGCGATCGACTCCGGCTGCTTGTGTACTTCCTCTGGGACAGAGGCCAGCATCCGCGCAGCGCTTGTGTAGTCTCCGCTATTTTCAGACACCATGCCTAACAAGAGTTTTGCGGCGGCATCGTCTGGCTTCGCCCTCAAAATGATTTGCAGATTGGTCTTGGCTTCGGGATATTGATGGAGCTGCCACAGATTTGCCGCAAGATAACGGCGCGAAATCAGGTTCGCAGGATCAAGCTTGACGGCTTGCCGAAATGCTGCGGTTGACTCGGCAAGCTTCTGTTGCATTGCCAGAACTGTGCCCAGCGTACTCCATACTTCTGGATTCGCAGGGGCTGACTTCGCCGCCTGCCTCAACTCGGCCTCAGCGCTACTTAACTGGCCTGCCTGCGCAAAATTGAGCCCGCGCTGCAGATGACTCTCAGCTTCAGATTGTTGCGTAAAAGCCCGAGGCGTACCAATCAAGGATGTGAGAACAATCAATACCAAACGAACGCCGAAAAATCGATGCCGGGAGAGCAATCCTCACATCCGCCAGTGTTAGTGTTTGAGATAAGGCACGAACCCTTGCGCCTTCATCCGCAAACGATACACCGAAGTGGTCGCCGTGATGTAGAGGGTTTGATAATCCTTGTCTCCCCAGGTGAGATTGGCCGGCTGCTCGGGCATTTCAATTGTGCCCAAATGATTGCCTTCGGGGTCCCAGATCCAGATGCCTTTGGGGCCGGTGATATAAAGATTGCCAGCTTTGTCCACCCTAATACCGTCGGGCACACCTTGATGCTCTTCGCCGTGTTCATCGCCAAAAATGCGACCGTTGGTTAGCGAGCCATCTGCGGCCACGTCATAAACCCGGATATTTCTTTGCTCTTTGCCGTCGTCATCCACGTAAAACTTTTTTCCATCGGGGGAAAACGCGAGGCCGTTGGGCTGAGTGAGATCCTTGGTCAGAAGCGTTAGACCGCCTTTGTCGTCCAGACGAAAGACGCCTTGAAATGGGAGTTCCTGTTTCTCTCCCTTTACCAGATCGAGTGTCGGGTCAGTGAAATAGATAGCACCATCCGGACCGATCACCACATCATTGGGACTATTAAGTTTCATCCCTTGGTAGTGATCCGCGAGCACTGTGTATTTTCCGTCAGGAGTGACCGCGATCATGGCGCGCAGAACGCTGGCGGTAACAATTAGTCGCTTCTGCCGGTCGTAGGTATTTCCGTCCGGGTCGCCCAAAGAAATTACTTCTTCCTTGCGGCCGTCGGCGGTAAATACTCGATAGAGTTTGTTTTTCTCTTCGTCGCTCACATACAGAAAGCCGGATTCATCCCACACAGGGCCTTCGGTGAAGCCGAAGTCTCCTGAAATTTTTGTGAGCTTCGCGTCGTGATCTACCAGATCCCAAAATTTTGGAGAAAGGGCAGTGAGTTTGAATGTGCGCTCCGACTTTTGTGCACATAGCGGAAGTACGCATGCGAATATCACAAGAACCGCAGAACATCTCACAAATCGATTCACTATAGTCTCCTGAATCACCACTCTTCGTATTCCGAGTTTGTTTTTTGTTTGCTGTTGCCTGCTGAACTAAGCAAGTAGCTCACTAGATCGTCAATTTCGCTTCGCGTCAGCCTGGTTCCGTAATCTTCTGGCATCAGTGGATGCGATTCATATTCGAAGCTTCGCAAGTCAGTTTTACTGAACAAATGGAATATGCCATCCATGGTCTGGAGTTGCAGAGAGAAATTGTCTTCATTGCGGACAATTCCCCTGTAAGTCTTCCCTTCTACGCTAGTCACGACCATCGCTGATTTTCGCGGATCGATGTTTTTGGCTGGATTGACGATCACGTCATGGATCTCAGCTGCACGGCGTCCTGAAACGTAACTCGACAAATCAGAGGCGATAAACCCACCCACGCCCTTCATCATGTGACAAGTCGAGCATTCTGCTTTTTCGAAGAACAGTTTTTGTCCATTTCTTGCATCACCGGGTAATGGTTCGCTTTTGCCATGATTTTGCAATTCACGAAGATGCTGAACTACTGCCTGGATCGCTGGCGTACCCAATGCTTGAAAGGACGGCATCCCTTTGCCCGGGATTCCATCACGAACAACGCGCAGGAGTTCCTGATTGGTAAGCCGTTGCACCTCGCGACGGCGGGCGATGTCTGGTCCGCGATCGCCTCCTTGTCCATCGAGTGCATGACAAGTAGCACAATTTCCGGCAAAGATTTTTTGCCCTTGAGCCGTTGCGCGCGAATTTTTTTGTTGTGCGATTAGATACGCGCAGAGCACAGGAATTACTAGCAGGATGCTCACGAACTGAATCGTTTTTGCTCGACCACCGCTGCTTAATCCTTGCAATCCCGCTCCTTTGGGCAGATAATTCGTTTTTTCATTAAATCGTTTCAATGCAGGATACTACTGTATTCATTTCCAGGAATGCAAAGATCAATTCATATTGGGGCTTGTGTTGCAATCTTGTTCGCTTGTCTGGCTGTAAATGCTAAACCAGACGACCAGCAAAGTACGGGTTCGGTCAAAGTGGATGTGCCTCCCGCCGACCTAGCGGCACGCGGACTTGGCGCGAATTGGCTTTCTTACAACGGAGACTATTCCGGCAAACGCTTCAGCAGCTTATCTCAAATCAATGCAAATAATGTAGGGCTGTTACAGGCGCAATGGGTCTTTCATACCAGCAGCACGGATCGCCTGGAGGCCACTCCGCAGGTAGTCAACGGCGTGATGTTTGTGACGGCTGCGAATGATACTTATGCACTCGATGCCCGCACCGGCCGGGAAATCTGGCGCTACATGCGGCGCACAACCGAAGGCCTGATCGATGACGCTTCGGGTCACATCAGCCGAGGCATTGCGCTGTGGCACTCACGCGTATTTCGCCTGACCGACAATGCTCACTTGCTTTGTCTAGATGCGCGTTCCGGCAATTTGTTGTGGGACGTCTCCTATGCCGACTGGAACAAAAACTACGGCGCTACAGGTGCGCCGCTGGTAGTGAATGACAAAGTTATCGTCGGAACTTCTGGCGGAGATGACGGCGTCCGCGGCTTTGTCGCGGCCTACGATGCGAACTCGGGCAAGATGCTGTGGCGCTTCTGGACAATTCCCGGCCCGGGGGAACCCGGCTCGTCGAGTTGGCCGGGCGATTTGTATTTGCATGGTGGGGGAACGACGTGGATGCCGGGCACTTACGATCCGGAAACGAATACGCTGTTCTGGCCCACGAGTAACGCTAGCCCTGATTTTGATGGCGCTGTGCGGCCGGGCGACGACCTTTACACGGCCTGTGTTCTAGCGCTTGATCCCGACACCGGCAAGTTGAAGTGGCACTTCCAATTCACGCCGCATGACTTGTACGACTATGACGCGACTGAAACTCCCATGCTCATTGACGCAGTCTACGCGGGACAGCCTCGCAAGCTGCTAGTGCAGGCAAATCGCAATGGTTTTGTTTATGTGCTCGACCGCGTAAATGGGAAATTTCTCTCAGCCACTCCATTTGCGAAAAAGATTACTTGGGCTAAAAGCATCGATGCGCAAGGGCGGCCCGTGCTCACTGGCCTGATTCCCTCCGCCGAGGGTACTGAAATATGCCCAGGCTTTGGCGGAGCTACAAACTGGTTCTCGCCGTCGTACAACGAATCCACACATTTGATTTATTTCATGTCGATGGAGGCATGCAACATATACTTCCTCAAACCGCAGAACTTTGAAGAAGGAAAAACTTACTACTCGACCGGCGCAAAACGAGTCCCCGGACAGATTTCCGAGAAAACTCTGATCGCTTACGATGTGGACAAACAATCCATCGTATGGCGTTATCCGCAAGTTGGGCACACGAGGTCTTCCAGCGGAACTTTAAGCACAGCCGGTGGATTACTTTTCTTCGGCGATGACGCACAGTCTTTCGAAGCCATCGAAGCCACCAGCGGAAAACCTCTGTGGCATTTCAATACTGGACAGGATTTCCACGCATCGCCCATGACCTACTCTGTAAATGACAAGCAATACGTGGCGATCGCGGCCGGCAGCAACGTGTTTAGTTTTGCATTACCTGATACGCACTAAAACTTAAAGGAGACGATCATGGATTCACCATCTACTCGCCGAAAATTAATGGGTTCTCTTGCAACCGCTTTCTCTGCCGTCGGTCTCGGTGCTTTTATGACCGGCACTGCACTTGCCAAAGATAAGAAACAAGACATGGATGTTCACAAGTTCAATCGTGATGGAAAGCCAGCCGATCCCAAGGGATTTATTACCCCTTACATCATTCACAACGGTGTGATTTACATCGCAGGCCAAGGGGCGAATTCCAACGGTCCGGTAGGCAAAGACGACATCGACAGCCATGTCACAAAGGTGATGGAAAACGTAAAAGGACTGGTCGAAGCCGGCGGCGGCACCATGGACAGCATTCTTCAGTTGACCGTGTTTCTCGTCAACTTGTCTGACTACGACGCCATGAACAAGATTTTCAAAACTTATTTCCCGAACGGCGGTCCAGCTCGTACGACTGTTGCAGTTGCCGGACTTCCAGGGCAATCGTTGATTGAGATCAACTGCACTGCTGCCGTCGTTAAAAAATAAAAGGAGAACCTATGCGCCTCAGCTCGAAGTGGAATCGCCGCAGTTTTCTGGGAAGTCTGGGAGTGGTTGCCGGAGCCATCGCTGCTCCGCTCAAGCTTTCCGCAGCGAAAGCAGCGCCCCCAGTCTCCGGCTTTGGCTCGACTGGAAATCCTTATGCTGAACTTGGGGTGAAAACCGTCATTAACTGTGTAGGAACGATGACGGTGCTCGGCGGTTCCATTCTTCGGCCGGAGCTCGAAGGGGTCATGGCGCAGGCAGGGCGCCATTTTGTGCGGATCGCCGACCTGGAGGCTGCTGCGGGAAAAAAGATCTCGGAGATGCTGAAGTTGCCCGATGGCTACACTGCGCTTGTTACTTCAGGTGCAGCAGCCGCAATCCAATCAGGGCTGGCAGGCATTCTCACGGGCGATAACGAGGAGTTCATCAAGCAGATTCCTGATTTAACCGGGATGAAATCGGAAGTGATTATTCAGAAATCTCACCGGAATCCTTTCGACCATCAGCTGCGAAATACCGGCATCAAGCTGGTGGTAATCGAGACTCGCGAAGAACTGCTCGCGGCGATAAATGAAAAGACCGCGATGATGCACTTTTCCAACTTTGCGAATAACGTCGGTCAAATCAAAGTGGACGAGTGGATCAAAATCGGTAAAGAACACAACATTCCTTGCATGAACGATGCCGCTGCCGACACTCCGCCCGTGTCACATCTGTGGGACTACGCCAATATGGGCTACGACTTGATTACTTTCAGTGGCGGTAAGGCGATGCGTGGTCCGCAATGCGCGGGATTGTTGATTGGCAAAAAACAACTGGTGGCAAATGCCTTCGCGAACAACAGCCCAAATGAAGACACCATCGGACGTAGCCAGAAAGTGGGTAAAGAAGAAATCATCGGCATGATTAAAGCTGTGGAGCTTTACCTCAATGAAGACCATGAGGCGATCAACAAAGAATGGCAAGACCGGCTGGAATACATTTCCAATCGCATTACAAAAGTGCCAGGCGTCACAACTTCCTACTTCATGCCTGACATTGCCAATCACGTTCCACACATGTCAATTACCTGGGATTCTCGCGTGAAGATAACTCCCAAAGAAGTTTCTGAAACCTTGAGAAACGGCGAGCCTTCGATAATGATAGGCGGAGGGGAAGGTCGGCCCGGCCTCTCCATCGCATCATTCATGCTGCAGGAGGGCGAACATAAGATCGTCGCCGAACAGTTGGAAAAATTATTGAAGCAGCACGCTTAGTGCTGCGCGAGGTAGCGGACGGCACCGAACAGCGGTGTGTTGTCATTCAGAATTACACGGACAGGGATCTGCGAGAGTAGTGCCTCTTGCCGGTCCTTGTTCACGAATGTTTTCATGAATGTCCCATCTTGCAGGTTGCTGAGGATGCGGCGCGATATTCCACCCGATAAATAAATCCCACCGACGGCTACCGTCCGCAGAGCGAGGTTCCCTGCTTCGGCACCGTAAGCAGAAACGAAAACTTCCATGGTCCGCATGCAGAGTTTGCAGCGTTTCTCAGACGCTGCGGCGGCGATGACGGCTGCCGGGTCCTGCGTGCGCATCGCTTGCACAATGTCGGCAGATTCCACCATGCCACTGGTATCCCGCAGGAAGGAATAAATATTGACCAGCCCCGGACCAGAAAGAATTTGCTCTACGTTGTTGAACATTCCCTTGCTGCGTAGGTAGCGGATCAATTCAATGCTGAGATCGTCGTAGGGGGCGAAATCAGAATGACCTGCTTCGGATGGGACGGGAACGTGGTGTGTGCCATCCCAATACAGCGTGCATTCACCAAGTCCAGTACCGGCAGCGATGATTGCGGAATTCGCTGGCCCGAGATTCTTACCCTGGTTCAACACTAAAAAATCTTCGTCTTTAAGCGCTGCGACTCCGTAGCCAATAGCCACAATGTCATTGATCAGCGAGACACGTTCCAACTTCAGATCCGAAGCTAGTGACTGTCCATCTTCAAACCAGGAGAGATTGGTCACCTCGGCCGTATTGTTGATAACCGGTCCGGCTACTCCGAAACATGCAGACATAGCGCGAGTGCCGTCTGACAAAAACTCTCGCACCATCGGCGCCAGTCCCTGATATGACGCGCTGCGAAATATCTTGTGGGAGACAAGTGAAGGCCGCCCGTTGCCGGAGGCAAACAAGCCAAGAATTGTTTTAGTAGCGCCTACATCACCGGCAAGGATCATCGCAAAACCATTGTATCCGTTTATTAAAACGTATTAATACTGCAATCTGACAGGGGTAGGCGTCAAGTTAAAACTGTGTGATCTAGGTAACGGGAGTGGTGGATTCGCGAACTACGAGGTCGGGAACCAGTTTGCGGTGGACAGCCTGCACCTTTCGCTTGTCTTGTACGGCGCTAATGTTCTCCAGCAGTATGTTCGCCGCGGCATCTCCCATGGCTTGCATAGGCTGGCGAATAGTTGTGAGCGATGGAGTGGATAGATTGGAAGGCGCAACGTCGTCGAAACCGATAACTGCACACTGGGCCGGCACACTGATGCCAGCTTTAGACAAAGCTCGAATGGCGCCAAATGCGGTCAGGTCGTCGAAAGCCATAAGTGCCGTGAAGGAACGCCGCTGTTTTAGCAATTCGCGAGTCAGGTTATAGCCTGCATCGAAACCGGACATAGGATCGCCCGATTCAGGGAGATCGACGATCAGCTTGCTGTCCAACTCCAAGCCTTTCGATTGAGCAAAGCCGCGTATTCCCTTCCAGCGTGGAGCGCTATCGGCCAAGGTCTTGGGGCCGCGGATGAAAGCGATTTTGCGATGCCCGAGCGCATACAGATGCTCAATGGCTGAATATGCTCCAGCTTCGTTATCTACAATCACGGAGCTGATACTTTGCGTCTGCAGTTCGCGGCCGATCATGACGGTGGGAATGCTGTTCTTCTCCAGATCGGCTAATACATTGATGTCTAGAAATAGCCAGTTGGCAAGAACGATCAATCCTTCGACTCGCCGGTCCAGCAACATTTCCAGATAGCGTTCAAAACGGCCACGTTCGTTGTGCGCGTCGGTAAGAATTGGCACATAGGACGACTGGTAAAGCGCGTTTTCAATCCCACGGAGAATCAGCGTGCAATAGGGATCAGTTACATCGAAGACCATGATGCCAACCGCATGACTACGCTGGCTGCGCAGTGAACGCGCAAACAGGTTTGGCCGGTAGCCCAGCTTCTTGGCCGCCTTGTGAATACGCGTCTTGGTTGTCGCTGGAATGTATCGAGCCAGAGGAGCATCGTTCAGCACGATGGAAACTGTGGTCGAAGAGAAACCGCTCGCCTTCGCGACATCGCGAATCGTGATCATCAGAGTCGCAATAGGATAGCAGCAGAATTGCCGCGTTCCTAGTGCAGTTCTCCGATGGGTAGGTGTTTATTCGTCTTCCGCTGGGATGTCGAAATTCACCAGATCACCGCTGAAACCGCGGGTCTTGATCGCGCCAAAGAGGATTCCGACTGCCATCCATACTGCACCTGCGATTTTGGCTGGGCGGCTAAGGTTCAGCCACAACAACAGGCAAATGAGAAATCCGGCTAGCGGCGGGACAACGTTTCCGATACCCCATTTTTTCTCACGCACGCAGTACCGCATAAACGCTGCCAGATTCACGCCCATGAACGCGATCAACGCACCGAAGTTCAGCATCTCTGCGCCTAAACCGTAGCTGAAGACGCCCCAACTCACCAGCAGGGCGCCAGCGAGGGCAATCAAGCCAACAAAAACCACGTTGTTGCGCGGTACACGGCGTTTGGGATCCACGGCGCCAAAAAATCCTGACGGCAGCGCTTTGCTTCGTCCCATACCATAAAGCAGTCGGGCGGCGCCAAGTTGTGCTCCCATACCAGAGCCGAAGTTGGCAACCAGTAGAGTAAAACCAAGAATGGCAAACATCGGGGCCCATGCACGTCCTGCAACGAATGTAAAAGCAGTGTCGGTATTGGGAAACGGCTCGCTCGCTGGCCAGATGATCTGCGCCGCGTAAACCTGGACCGCGGAGAGAATGCCGATCACCAGACACGTAAATACCGTCGCATAAAGAATGTTGCGGCGCGGGTTTTCAGCTTCCTCCGACAAAGTCGAAATGCCGTCGAAACCGATATAGGTCAAAACAGCGATCGAAGTCCCACCGAGCACAGCCTTCGTGTTCCAAAGAGCAGGGTCATAAAAGGGCCGAGTGAAGTCCGCACCTGTGTGCGGATGGCCGAAAATGTAGCGGGCGGCCGTCACGAAAAAGATTGCGATGACCACTCCCATGCCCGCGGCAAGCGCGGAATTTACGCGAGCCGACGTTTTCACTCCTTGAATATTCAGTGCGGTGAAAACTCCGGCGAAGATAATCGCCCAAACCCAATACGGCACACCTGGAGCGAAGACATTCGCCTGCTGGCTGATCCAGATGGTGCAAATCATGGGATTGAGCATGTAATCCATCACCATGCTCCAACCCGTGACGAAACCGAGTGCAGGGTTGATTTCCTGGCCTACGTAGGTGAAAGCAGAACCAGCGCTGGGATAAGCGCGCGCCATGCGACCGTAGCTGATGGCGGTGAACAGCATCGCGATCATTGCGATGAGAATAGTGGTAACAACGTGGCCGTGACCCTTGTCGCTCAACACGCCGAATACGGACATCGGGGCGACAGGTTGAATAACGATGACGCCGTAAAGAATGAGATCCCAGAGACTGAGAGTTCGACGCAGTTTGGCCGTTGAGGTGGTTTCGCTCATGAGTGAGTTAGCTTACATGAAATGGTATCGTTCTATAACTTTTATTTGCGATTGCTTCCGTTTGTATTGCTTTTTTTTTTATTTTTCAACGTTCCAACCGCTGACCTCCACACTGGGTTGCGCTGATCCTAATTCTTCCGCTCGATAGGTCGCAGTTATGTCACGCTTTTCTCCCGGCAATAAAGAGAAGTAGTTGTCCTGCCAAATCACAGGGAGAATTTCTTTTCCCGTTGGGCCTTTGTCCACTTTCAAGCGAACGAAAAATGCCAAAGATTTATTCGGATTTTCCACTGATACCGTGGTGATCGCATCAACACCTTTACGTTCTGTCTTGTTTGTGACTTTAAGTTTTACTTTGGCTAGTTGGTTTAGGGCTGTGTAATCGGCAAATGTAGCCGTCGGGGTTACGTACCAATCAGATTTTGCCCAATCCAGAGTCTCGTGGGTCGTCGACAACCAATAAAAATTAGAGCCGACTACTGCGCCTTTTGCGTCTTGCAATCGCAAAACTAGAAAATAAGTTCCGCTGAGGCCATCGGCCTCCGGCACAGTGAAAACACGGTTGCTGCTGTCCGCGGGGGCATCGACGTTTGCCTCCTGCGACCATTTCTCGCTCATGTCAAGGTTGAGAATTTTGGCAGTGAGTTTTAATCCGCTCACATCTAGATAGCGGCTGTTGACAATCGACACGGAACGGTCATCGTACCCGAAAATTGGATGAAGTGGCTCCAATGCCTTCTTCGTCCCAAAATATCCGCCGCCCGGGCGCAGGTAGTAGTCGTAAAGATGCCAGATCATTGATGGCCATGCGTTATTCAGCATCCATTGAATGACGCCAGTCGAAGTGTATTTGTTGCGGCTATATCCTTCGAACATGGCACGAACGCCTTCATAGCTCATCACCTGAGACTTCAAGGCGAAATCTTCAGCGCTCTGCGCCTGACCGTAACGACGATCCAACGCCTCTGTGAACACGTGGATGTCTTTGAACTCGTTACCGCCGGCGTGGAAATTCCAATAATCGTCGATCGGCCACAAATGCTCCGGAGGCAGCATCTCTTTCAAGCTTTCGATGGGAGGAACGGCCGGCCCCATGCTGGTTTCGGTGTTGAAACCGTAGGCACCGCCGCGCGATTTGTCTTCCGTCCAGTAAGAGGGCGCGACATATTCATACGGTCCCGTCATCTTTACGCCGCTTTCGCCGGTAAACTGCGCAGGCTTTTCCGTAGCGGAAGAGACGATCGGATTCGGCCAGCGACACTGCTTTTCTACATCCAGATACATGGACTCGGCTTTTTGTGGAGGCGGATTGTCGCTGCCGTTCAGCCACATCACCAGGCTGGGATGCGACCGCAGGCGATAGATCTGCGACTGCAGAGATGCTTTGGCAATCGTGTAGTGCTCGTCCTGCCACTTGTCCCATTGCTCCCAGAAATCGCAGCAGCACCATCCGGCCATGACGAGGATCCCCTGCTCATCGGCCATGTCGAAGAAGTGTTCGTTTTCCAATTTGCCTTCGAGACGGATGGTATTGAGCCCCATATCCCGTACGTAGTGGAACTCGTCAGCAAGGCGCTTGGGATCTTCTTTCAACATCATGTCCGAACTCCAACCGCCGCCGCGAATCAGGATTTTCTTTCCGTTGATGGAAAACACCCGTTTGCGATTAGCGTCGTACTCAGAATCAATCTGGCGAATGCCGAAACGAGAGTGTGAATTGTCGGAAACTTTGCCATCAACCACAAACTGCATATCCAGTGTGTACAGGTTTGGCGAACCCATCTGAGTCGGCCACCACAAACGCGGTTGGTCTAAATTCAACTCTGCATACTGGTCCGGCTCGAAGGCAACATCCTTTTCTTCGCCGGGGGCAAGTTCGACATCCTGAGAAAAACTCACCTTTTCAATTTGCCCTTTTAGCGTGCCCTTTACCGGGTGATCGGTTGAGTTTTTCAGCAGCGTGGTCACACTGAGATGGGCTTTGTTATTTGCTGGTGAATCGACTTTTGAAATTACCGTGGGATAGCGCAAACTCACGGGGCCGCTGGTGGTGATGAACACATCACGAAATAATCCCATGTTCTTGTCTGGCGGCGACGGGTTCCAATCGACAAAAGTAATGGCGAGGTCTGTCTCGGTCGGGGCAAAAACTTCGACTGCAAGAGCATTGGTCCCGGCTTTTGCAAAATCGGTGATGTTGAACTCATAAGTACGCCATGCGCCTGCGACCTGAGTCTTGTCTCCAATCTGCTTCCCGTTGAGCCAGATGTTGGCACGATAGTTGATGCCTTTGAAATTCAGCCAGAGTGTTTTTCCTTTATCGGAGGCCGGCAGAACAAATGTTTTTCTGTACCACCAGGAAACTGCGAACGGACTATCCGGTGCCATAGCCTGCTCGGAAAAATTGGTTCCAATCGGGTAGCTGACCCCCGGCAGCTTTCGCAAATTCATACCGAAGTAGGGTTCAGGCACAACTTTGTTTTGAACCAGCGCCCGCGCCACGGTCATGGGCAACGTTACGGGATACCATTTCTGCGGACGATACTGTGAAGTGGAAATGGCATCGCCGCCGTCCTTTACCTGACTGGAAGATTGCAACAACCACCCATCATTCAATGAAATCTTGGGGAAGGGTACCGGCACGGGGGTGGCCATCGTGAAAGGCATAATCAGTAATACGAACAGCCCAGTAAAAATAAGTCTCTTCATCGTTATGCTTTCCTTCGCGGCCTGCTCCCCGCACTACATCGGGCGTCAGGATGCAATCCATGGATTATTTACGAGTCTAGCTTTAGTGAAACGTTTTAATACAGGCACTCAGTGCTGGTCAACCAGATAAATAAGTTTCCTTGGAATTCGCAGGCAAATTTAATTCGCGAAAGATACATTTGGTGGAGCTAGTCGGGATCGAACCGACGGCCTCGTCGTTGCGAACGACGCGCTCTCCCAGTTTCCTCAAAACTAGATTCAATCACTTACAACCACATTCAACAACTTAGAGCGTTCCAATACACCAGCTTTTTGGAACGTGTTTGGAACGTAAATTTAAACGAACGGCCGCCGAAGTTTGCCTCGATCAAATCAAGCTGCCTGTTTGCTCCTTTCATTTGTGTGCCAAGGAGAGTTACTGTGACTATCGGTTCCGAAGATCAAGGGAAAGAGAAGGCAGACGCACCCGCAGTAAACCCAGGGAGACATGGGTTCAAGTGCACGATCTGTTCTCATGCAAATCGTGAAGAAATCGAACATGCGTTTGTGAATTGGATCAGTCCAACACGGATCGCTCAGGATCATACGGTGACACGTGACTCCATTTACCGTCATGCGCGCGCCCTGAATTTGATGGATAAGCGACGACGCAACGTGCGTGCTGCTCTGGAACGGATTATCGAAAGTGCCGGTGAGGTTGAAGTCAACGCCGCCGCGGTTGTAAGTGCAGTAGCGACCTACGCAAAACTTAACGGCCGTGGTGAGCTAGTAGAACGTACGGAGGCGGTGAACCTGAATGCTTTGTTCGATCGGATGACATTGACTGAGTTGGAGTCCTACGCAACAAGCGGTGTTTTGCCGGATTGGTTCACTCAGGCTACGAACGCAACAGCCCCTGAAGGTCAAGGAGTTACTGATGGCGCGTAAACCATTGATGGGCAAGGACAATAGCAGCGCCTCAATCGCATCAGTGAACCTGACCGATTTTCCGCTTGGGTCGCCCCAATCGCGAGCGGCTGCCCGAGCGTTACTCACCCGTAAAAACACTCTCTGTCAGGATGACGAAGATGCCCTTGTACTGTGCTACGCGACGGTTCACCTGCCATCTAGCATAGAGCCCTGCTACGCAGACCTGGAGGCTACAGCTGCGTATCGTCGTGGGATGGAACTACACAAATCGCGGCATGGCGAAATTGTTCCGGCTGACTTCAGTAAACACATCGAACGATCAACGCGGACGAGTCTTGAATTTGAATATGTCTTCGGACGTGAGCCGAAGAATGGCGATGTCTTGACCTTCGAGCACGTTCAGGTTGTACGTGGTACCGATGCGCTCAAGAAAATCTTTGGGCCGCTCATTGAGGCTTGGCAGAGGCAGATTCCCGATCTGATTTGTCCATACAAGTTTGAAGGTGATCGGTTATTTCGCCATTTGCGAAAGGGCGCATGTCGGTCTTGTAATGGAATTGCTGCGACCGAAGGCGGCTGGCATGAAGCAATCGATGAAGGCCCCGAATGGAACTGGCGTGAGGTGGAGAAAGAGCTAAAGGGTTGGAAATGTCCACAGAGGCTAGAAGACATTCCTACAATTCCGGCGATCATGTTTCTCGGTGTAGTTGACGGTAAGCACGCTTGCAGGCCGGTTCACTAAAATATTTGTACGTCCCTTTTCCGACCGATTGCAAAACGCAGTTGCCGTCGCTTCGTGCCATGGTCACGGCCCCATGGCTGAGCATGTGGTTCTCGAAATCATAAGTGTTGGCGATGCCCGCCGAGGAAATGGTGTGGGCAGTGTGCACCCATCTTGTGATTTCGTCAAATAGTTATTTGCGGCGCTTGGAACCATCGCAAAGCACTGCCCGAAGCACGTTTTATGCCGCGTCAAACACTTTGATCATGCATTGGCCGCCACCGTGACCGTGCATTTGGCGAGTTGTCGCTGAAATAGAGAATCTACCGATGTGCACGAGACTGGACCGATGATCGGCTAGAATCTTGTGCTTGAGCATGGAATGCGCCTGGCCGTCATCGCCTCGTGGTAGCCGATCGAAGATTTCGGTCTCGTGGACAGGGAGAAAGATGCACACTTTCGAATCCTTATTCGCAACGCTGATGCTATTCGCGTTGCTCGTTTTAACGCCGGGGGCGCAAGCCGCTGATCAAGATTTCGATGGCCGGTGGGACATCCAGGTAAACGCCAAACCTGGCGATTTTGCGCAGTTCACGACGACTGCGGCATGGTGGTTGGGGATCACGGGCGCGGGAACGCCCGACATGAAGATTCAGTTCGTCGGATCTCCAGACGGCAGCCTGGATGACATAGCGATCGCGACATTCCATAACGGGATGCTGCACTTCACGTGGAGAGCCACGGCACGCAACGGACACGCTCCGAATCCGAACGACTATGCCGAATATGATGTGAAGTACGTCAACGGCCTGCTCCAGGGCACAGTGACGAGTCCCGCAACAACTCCCGCAACGCATTTGACGTTCACCGGATATCGTTCACCAGAGATTGATGAACACGATGATGGCAGTTGGAGTAAGGGGAAACCAATACAGCTATTTAACGGTAAAGACCTGGCAGGGTGGACGGGGGTCAATTCCAGTAAGGCCGAAGGCTGGACTGTCGAGAACGGGATCCTCAGGTGCGCCGGCCAAGTGGACGATTTGAGGACTGTGGCGAAGTATTGGAATTTTGAACTACACGTGGAATATAAACTTCCGGCGAACAGCAACAGCGGCATCGGTCTGCGCGGCCGCTATGAAGTTCAGATCGCGTCCGACTATGGAAGGCCTCCGGGCATGCATGGCACCGGCGCACTCTACACGCGTGTTTTACCCAGTGTGAATGCGGGCAAGTCCCCGGGCGAGTGGCAAACCTACGATATCCGCCTGGTAGGTCGGGAAGTCACTACGGTCCTGAATGGACAGAAGCTTTACGAGAAGGGAGTCATCGACGGCCTGACGGGGATCGCCTTTGATCCGTTCGAGGGTCGGCCCGGACCGATCGAGTTGCAAGGCGACCACGGTGGAGTCGAGTTCCGGAATATCGTACTTGTGCCGCTTACGAAACGCGACGCAAATAGGAAGTGAATCGCTAATGCACATTTTTTTGGGAGAGAATATAAAGCGGGTGTTGCTGGTGTTGGGCTTCCTGATGGGTTCTCTGCATGCGCAAGTCACGTTCGACCGCCTGCTTCACTCCAAGCAGGAATCTCAGAATTGGCTAACTTACTCGGGAAGTTATGCAAGTGACCGCTATAGCCTGTTGACGCAAATCGATCGGGATAATGTCAAAAATCTGCAGCTAAAGTGGGTCTGGCGGCCCACCACCACACCGGCTGACGAGAAGATGGAGAACACGCCTATTGTCGTGGACGGCGTTTTGTATGCGACGAGTCTGACCGAAGTGGTGGCACTCGATGCCGCCACGGGCGGGCAGTACTGGAAACTCTCGCGTCCGTTTAATCCGGACGATTTCCATATGCAACGTATGTACCAAGTCAACAAAGGAGTGGCGATCGAGGGGAACACGTTGTTCTGGACGACGGGATGGGACGATCATCTGCTCGCTATCGATGCCAAAACCGGCCGGGTCAAATGGGAAGTTGCCGCTGCCGACTGGAGAAAGGGCTATCAGCTCAACGTCCCGCCTTTGGTGGTGAAGAACATGGTCATCGTTGGGCCTGCGACCGACGATATGGGCGCAAACTGTTTTATAGCTGCCTTCGACATTCACACCGGAAAAGAAATCTGGAAGTTTTACACCAGTCCGAATACGGCCGATGATCCGGCTGCCAAGACATGGGCAGGCGATACCTGGAAGCACGGCGGCAGCCCCGTCTGGAACGCCGGTTCCTACGATCCTGAGACGAACCTGGTGTTTTTTGGCACCGGCAATCCGAATCCAGGCTGGAATGGCGATCAGCGATCGCCTGGCGGCAAATTCGACAACCTCTACTCGGATAGCGTAGTCGCATTGGATGCCGATACAGGAAAGCTAAAGTGGTATTTCCAATTCACGCCGGACGATGAGTACGACTATGACTCCACCCAGATTCCTGTATTAGCGGACATCGATTGGCAGGGCAAACCGCGGAAGGTGATGTTCTGGGCCAATCGCAATGGCTTCTTCTATGTTCTCGACCGAAAGACCGGCGAATTCCTTATGGGCAAGCCTTTTGTCAAAGTGACTTGGGCCAATGGTCTCGATGAAAATGGCCGACCAATTCGGACCACAAAGTACTTCCCGAAACCGATGGGCGGAATTGCCGTAATGCCGGGTGGGCAAGGAGGTACGAACTATTACCCTCCATCTTACGACCCCCAAACGGGGCTCTTCTATATGTCCGTCTGGGACAACTATGAAGGTTTCTCCGGCAAACGGCCCATTCCTCCATGGCAGCAGATGCATATGTACACTGGAAACGGTTGGTGGTCCGGCTTTGGGGAAACGGCGGCCCCGGCTGACTGGCCGCCCGCTCCTGCCCTGCCGGGAGTTCCCGTAACAAACAGGCGGGCAACTCCGAATTACAAGACGGAGGCCGAGGGGTACGGTGCAATCCGTGCCATCGATCCGAAAACCGGCGAGAAGAAGTGGGACTTTAAGATGGTCAATTATACGGAGTGTGGCGTGCTATCCACCGCCGGCGGCTTAGTGTTCGGAGGTGGGATGGACGGCGACTTTATGGCACTCGATGCGGTAAGCGGCAAGCCGTTGTGGCACGTATACCTGGGCGGTGCCAATGCGAGTGGCCCGATCACTTACTCTGTAAATGGGAAACAATACGTTATCGGTACAGGTGCTGACACGATGTACGCATTCGCTCTGCCAGATTGAAGCTTTGCGGAACCGACAGGTGAGGAGCTTATGAATATGAGATCTTGTGATTTTCAGAACGGACTTTCGGCATGAACCGCCGCGACTTTTTGTTCGCTGCTGCGGCCGCTGCAGCTGCGTCGGCCATGAGCCCACTAGCGCGTGCGCAAGAGGCCGCAACTCGCGCGAAGCTCGATCGCATCAGCCTGTTGACCAACGATTTCGAGGGCCTACTACCGGAAACCTGGGGGGACTGGGACAAACAGCCCGCGCCGCTAAAGATGAACATGTTGGATCTCCCAGACGAGGTGGCTGACCATCTCCATCTCCACAATCTGGAAGTCTGCAACATCAATCTGCTCTCCATGGAGCCTTCGTATATTGGGGAATTCAAACAGCGCCTGCTCAAGGCCAAATCGACGGTGGTGGACTTGATCGTGGAACTTGATCCGCCCGCAACCAGCTACCATGGCCATATCAGTGTGTGTTCCCCCGACCCTGAAATTCGCGCACATGCCATCGAGCTGACAAAAAAGTGGATCGATATTGCGGCAGTTCTTGGGTCTCCCAGCGTTATGCCCAATCAAGGGGTCCATTACTTGCCACAAGACCTGACGCCATGCATCGAGGGGCTAAAAGCCTTGGTCGACTACGGCAAGCCGAAAGGTGTCGCCGTTATTCTCGAACCGCGTGGACAGCGGCTGGAGCAGTTGGTGGAACTGATAAAAGGCAGCGGAGCCTACTCGAATCCCCAGATCGGAACGGAAGAGGGGCTGCGGCTTTTGTACCCGCTCGCGCGCACCGTTCAACATATCAACAACGGCCCGAGATCCAACCTCCCGACCGCGATCAAGCTATCGAAGGAGCTGGGGTTCAAAGGCTGGTTCTCGATCGAGACGGACGGCGGCCCTAATGCATGGACCGAGATACAGAATGTGGTCGACGCGTTGCTTCCATACCTGTAACCCAATCCGGTCCGCACACATCCGCTGCTCGCCAGCCACGCTGGTGACGGAAATGTCTGGTTGACCACGTTGGCGTTGGGAACTGCGAGAGCAGTGATCACATCAAGGCGACGACGGGACATGTATCCACGCTCTGGACTCTCAAAGAGATCCGTTCATGGCTTGTCGTTGCCCTTCAAGGAGCTCAGGTAGCGAACAAGGCTGGTGAGGTCCTCGGCGCTCATCTGATTTACATACGACGTCATGGGGTTTGTCGTCACAATTTCAAATTTGCGCAGATCCGCCTTCTGAAAGGACCTGAGCTGGCTGTTGCTTTCCATCATCTGAACAGTGAAACCATCGTGCCTCAGGAGTCTACCCGTAATCGTCTTTCCATCGCTTGTTATCAGCTCGATGCCCCGATTCTCGGGTCTAACATCTTTCTTCGGCGACGCGAGCGACGCCCGTATTTCCTCCCCCGACCGCCTAGCTCCAATCGTGGTCAGGTCGGGTCCGACATACAAACCCGAGTCATCCATACGATGGCAGGAGAGGCACCCTTTTGCCGTCAAAAGTTCAGTCCCCTTGGCAATCTCAGCTTCACTCAACGGTTTCTCATCCACCGTGGGGGCTTGTTTCGTCTCTACACCGTCGGCGCTAGCTGAAGGTTTGCCAAAATTCCCCGTAAGGTAAGTCGTCACATTATCCAGTTCGTCCTGCGTCCCCTGCGAACCGCGCGCGACCATGTCATTGATTACCCTCGTCCACTCTCTTCGGGTCAGCCGCTGACTTGTTGCCCTCGCCAAACTGTGACAGGTGCCACAAATCCGCTGAAAATCCGCTCGCCCCTTTCCCTCAGGTAGAGACTGTGCTTGAACAGAAACAGCAAACGCCAAACAGGCAATTAGTCCGATATAGAGGATGCGTTCCAGTTTGTATCTCCGATTCATTTTTCACCAGCCCGTCAGACTTGCAGATTGCAAAGGTAAGGAACACTAGCTTTCATCTTTCCCAAGTCCATTTCGACGAAGTAGTTCTTTATGCCGCCAGTTTTCGCAGCGCTGAAGATTCTCTTCCAGTCCAATGTGTCCTGTCCGACAGGCATGATCTCTTTGGTCTCTGCGGACCAGCCCTGTACGTGCATTGAAATAAATCGTCCCGGATATTTCTCAAAGTACTCCGTTGCGACGTAACCGCGGCTGATGGTAGAAATCTGAAACTGAAACGTTACTAGATTTGGATCAAGCAGCTCGAACAAAACGTCATAAGTCCGTTTGCCATTGACCATTGTCATTTCAAATTCTTCGTTATGAATACCCTGCTGAATTCCTGCTTTGGCTGCGCGTTCGCCCATCTTGTTGTATTCGTCGGCGATCCGCTTTACATCGTCTAGCGTCGGATTTTTCGGACCATCAAGGGTCGGCACGATCATCTGCGTGATCCCCATCTCTTTGCTCCAGGCAATTCGATGCTCTTGATTTTTTCTTAACTCACCGATAGTGAAGTGAGAACTTACGCAGGCAATGCCCGCATCTCCGAGGATTGTTTTCAACTCAAACGGTTTGTATTTTGCCAGTCCAGCAAAGCCCGTATCGGCATAGCCGACCGGGGAACAAAGCTCAATACTTTGAAATCCAGCCTGAGCCAGTTGCTTGATTGTTCCAGGGAAGTCCTTCGCGATCATTTCGCGGACAGGCCAGGTCTGGCATCCAAGCGGCATCCCCAACGGATTAGCGCGAACTTCACCAACGCTAGCGTCGAGAAATCCGTCTGCTTCAGCATTCGTTACTTTGCTTTCGGAAAAATCTGTTCTAGAAATCCAGGGCATTTGGGTTTCCTCCTCATGATAACCGTAATTGCGATTGAGTCTGACTTTGGTGAAAGAGTGCGACTGAGTGGCTGATGCGCGATGGGTTTCGCCGGGCGACACTCTCGATCATTTCGCCTCTTCGCTTCCGTGTTTCGGCCACGGCGTCAGGATAGATTTCAGGCTAGCTTGAAAATCAGTGGATGCGCTTGGTTCATTCTCACGTTTTTCTGGCTTCCTCCTTTGGTGCTGATACTCGGCTGGGTTCGGCTACCCGACCCCTTTTACGCTGTGCTTCTTCGTGGCGAATTTGTGATGTCGGCAATCATGGCTGCCACTGGCGTCGTCCTTTGGAATAGCGCCGCTCATCAGACAATATCGGTCGGCGTATCCGTAGCGGCATATTCGCTAGCGACATTCGCGATTCTCGTGACTTTCAATCTCTACGGCTTTATTCACATAATCCTGTAGTGGCGCTCGTGACTGTCGAAAAATCGCCATTTCACTCATTGACCGTCAGTTGGTGTGATCGCCTGTTTACAACAATTATCCGGGACTACCCCCGATCCATGATCCTGAAGCGGATAGATGACGACTATGCCAGCGTGTTTCGTCGGGGAAAGGCATACCTCTGGCACCGAACGTTAATAGAGGCATTGATGCTTAATTGTAAGTGCGACTACCGATGGCTGCCAGGCTCACGCACATCTAGACTGAATGTGGCTCCAAAAGCTATGCATCGCAAGCCGGCTCAAGCAGATGCATTCGCAAAATTCTCGCCTAAGGAGAAATAATGGCTGACAATCCCACAATCGATCCCGCAGTTCTGGACTCAGACGAAAAGACTGACTCTAAGGCCGACCCCAAAAGGTATCGCGATAGAAAGCAACCACATGGGACTGATCCGAAACCCACAGAAAATGACGATGATCTCGGTGATGCAAGAACAGACTTCAATATAGCGTGAGCAATACTGACCAGACCCCGACTAGCAACACCGATACTCTAGATTCTGCAAGGTGCTTTCAAAAAGGCTTATACGGTTCCGCTCGTGTTGGCCTTTCCTCTTTTGGTCATTGTCTCTTGGTGGGAGGATTCATGCAGCCCGTTCAAGTCGGTACGATTTTGCTTGAGTCGCAGCCGTTGATGACTCAGTTTCTTGAGCTTGAGAGCGAGCCTTTCGCAGGAAACTGGAGTGTCGTCAAAGCTCTGGATGGATTCGCTCTCGATCACAAAATTCGTAAGGCAGGATGGAGTTTCTTTTTTATGGCCGCAGACGTAACAGCAACATTCTTCGGTGGGCTTGCGGCGGAGAAGGTCCGAAACGCCTTGCGGTGCATTTTGGGGAAAGTAGCACAGGACCACTTCAACGCCCTTGAGGTGACTGCAATTGTGACTAAACGTTTTCTGGGAATTCCTTACACGGTCGTTATGGCGCACTCTCGTCACGTACAGCCGGGTTTCACCTTGGATAGTGTGAATACGCGCCGGAAGAGACAGCACGACGCGGAATGGCAAGAAATTGAGCGCTAAAGAGGTCGTATGAAATTTGATCAGAATCAAAGCCTTGAGCGAATCTTCGAATCCGCAATTGTTGTGTCCTGGGAAGACCTAATCAATGCGCAAAACGGTTTAATTCATATTAAATACGGCTTCGCTGCCGATGGCACCTTGGAACATATAGCAGTCTGGTCATCCCTCGTCCGGGGTCACTGGTTTCTGGTTTGTGACTACTGGATGTCAGCCTCGAAATTTCACGGTGCCGGCATACACTTTGAGAATGGATACCAGTCGGAAACTTTAGCGCACATTCTAGAAGTCCTTATGCAGCATCAGGACCGCTTTGCGCTCGTTCCCAACCTTGGACGGGAGGGGCTACTACAGGTTCCAAACCCCACGCATGAAGAGAGCGTCGATGCTGCCTCATCTATGAGCGAAGTTTTTGATGGTCTCGACTTAGTATTCGACAAGCCTGTTTGACACGAGAGAAAATGGACTGACGATACTCACGCGCTCCGCAATCTATCAGTCCCAAAACCACCTACGGATTAGGAACGGTGCTGGCCTCTTTACCAGATGGTCAATTTTGACCAGACATACGTACACGTTTGACCGTATCGTTAGGTCTTCCGAAGAAATCAGGAACAGTTGTACGAACTAGGAAGCCCCTTTTCATCTGTCCTCTTTGTAATAGGCCGACGGATCTCACCACAGATTTAACCACGGATGAACGCGGGAAATCTGTGCACGAGGAATGCTATGCGAATTATCTGCGCAGACTCAACATAAGTCCTGACTTAGAAGACCGTCCTGAGAAACTGTTAATCCCGCTCCGAGCATCCAGGTGTGAGGTCTGCGAGTCGAAACTGAAGTTGGTAGCCGTGGAATTCTTTACTTCAGGGGGACAAAAATGGAAAGTTGACCTCTTTATCTGCGAACTCTGTCTCTGTCGGGAGAAGCGGTTTGGTTCGCTATCTCCTGCATGCTTACCGAATTAGCCCGAGCAACCAGCCTCCTGATAGAATTTTCTAGTCAATACACATCCTTCCGCCGCGTCCACTTGGGCGTCGGTCTCTTGTGCAGATGATGATCGGAAATCGCACAGGAGTTCGGCAGTGGTGGATTACATCTGGGAAGTTCGGTATCAGGCAGCCCTCACCGAGACAGAGCCTGTTCTGCTAAAAGCGCACATCAAAAAAGCTCGTGAAGCCATGATTAAGCGCCTGAAGGTACTCGACACCGACAAGCATACGTCAGCGCAACAGGAGTATAGGGCGATTCAGGATGCCCACTCACAACTGAAAGTAATCGAACGGCTATTGTCTTTCCCTGACGACGGTGTTAGTTCATTGGTCCACGATGCATCGCTGCGAACTCGGATAAGGGATACTCACGAATAACGGCCTGAGTCAGGTCGAAGATAACTATGCGCATCGCCTTGACCTCACCTTCGGCCTTGTATCTGCTCAACCTGTAGAAACCGGAAATCTGAAAGTTGATCTCGGTGACGATCACGACAACAGGTCAATGAGTGAAATCGCATGATTACGCCAATCCACCGTTTCTCAACTGTTCTCAGCGAAAGTAAATTTCTCGCGTTCAAATTTTTAGGAAAGACTCGACGTAAGCTCCTTTCAGAGGAAGCTGGCGGAGGACTTTGCCGGTCGCGTCGTGGAGGGCGGCTGCAATCGCCGGTGCTGCTAGAGCATTCGCCGCTTCAGAACCTCCTCCGTAGGTGCCGACTTTTGGATTATTAATCAGCACAACTTTAATCTCAGGGATGTCCGACATGTTCGGGATGCGATAGGAAATCCAGTTACTGTTCGTGATTCCACTCTCATCAAACGTTACTTCTTCGAACAGTGCGTGGCTGATTCCCATGACCGCGCCGCCTTCCACTTGCCGCTTCAGTTGCATCGGATTGATGACGATGCCGGGATCGACAGCGATGGTGTACTTCTCCACTACGATCTTGCCGGTGCTGGGTGTGACGGCGATCTCGCAGACGCAGGCCCAGTAGGTTAAGCTTCGAAACATTAAAGAAACACCGCGTCCTCGGACCGGAGTCGATCCAGTTGAAACTGGATGAGGCCGTGGTGAGGGACGCGTGGTCCAACCTGATGCATCCCGCACTGCTTTTAGTACTCCGATGGCCCGCTCTTCACTGGCGTGGTCAATGCGAAATTGAATAGAGTCCGCGCCGGCGAGAGCAGCGGCTTCGTTTATTGCGAGTTCGCGGGGAAAGTTCTGCTGGAATTGTGTCGGCGTGCGCATGCTGTGATCGCGGATACCGACGGCAATGGGAGAAGCTTTCTGCCCTACCTGATAAGTGCCATGCCCTCTCTCAGCCACATTGGGAGTGGGAGCGTAGACCCAGGGATCAGCAATGTTATTCACCGTGGAGCTGACGAAGTCTCCGTGGACATCGGGAGCAGGCATGGTGGGCAATCCAGCAAGCACCGCGCCGACCAATCGGTCATCCTGCATGGCAGGCATGTAATGGTCAATCTGATAGGCGGCCATTTTGCCTTTTTCGTCGATGGCAATCTGAACATCGGAAAAAGCAGCCGGCGAATTTGTAGACCACTGCATGTCGTCGGCACGCATCCACTGCACACGCACAGGCTTGCCGAGCGTTTGTGACAAGATCACTGCCTCGTCTTCCGCGCCTGCGTTACCGCCGTTCGATCTTCCATAATGGCCGGGCCCCGGATAGGCATGCACGACCACGTGATCGATGGAGGTACCGAGCATCTTGGCGATTTCTCCCCGAAGCTCCTGGGGATTTTGATTATGCGTATAGATATGCACCGTGCCATCAGTTTTGACATCGGCAACCGCCACGGTTGGCCCAATCGGCGCATGCTTCATGTAAGGCATTTGATAGGTGGCGGAAAGTTTCTTATGCGCCGACGCCAGCACGGGCTCGACATCGCCTTTGTCAGCACGTCCCTTTGCCACAGGCGCGGTTTTCCAGTCAGCTTCTTTTCGCAGATAATCGTGGAGTTTTGCGTTGCCAGGCAGACCCTTCCACTCGCTCCACTGGGTATCGTCGGCTACTTGTTCTGCTGCCTGAATAGCTTCCCACTCTGTCGGGGCAACTACTCCGACAAGATTGCCCTTCACGATGACTTGTGAGTTGGGAAATTTAGTCTTGTCCACTTTCCCGGCCGAGACGAGAGTCGACCCAAGCGTCTTGGGATGGACTACGCGAGCGTGCAGCATGTCCGGCAGACGCAAGTCCGTTGCCCAGGTCTCTTTCGCAGTAACCTTTGAATTGATGACAGAATTCTTGAAAGACTTACCGATGACTTTGTACTCGCTCACAGGCTTCATCGGAGGATTGCCATCGATGGTCAGCCCAATAATGCTAGTGAGATCGCCTCTCACCGGAATCGTGAGCTTGAGTTGCTGGTCCTTGACCAAGTCGCCATAGGAAATGCTCTTCCCGCCACCTGAAACGATGCCATCAGTAACCGTAAGCTTGTCTTTGGCCACACCCAGTTTTTCGGATGCCAGATCAAGCAGGGCCTGATAGGTGTACGCTGCTGCTTTACGAATATTGGGAGTTCCGCGGCCAAGAAAATCAAAAGCACCGCTGCCGTCCGGAGTTCGATCGGTATCTCCTTGTATGACAGTCGTAATTGCCTCGAACGGTACGCTCATTTCATCGGCGACGATTTGCCGGTAAGCGGTAAAGGTCGTGCCTTGGCCGAAGTCGTTCTTGCCGGTGCGGATCAAAATGGTGTTGTCCGGATTAATCTCAATCCAGGAGCTGGGAAGCTTGGGATCGAGCGAGTTTTTCAATGTGGACACTGGCGGTGTATCCGCTTTCAGAAACCGCGGGCCAACCAGGCCGAATCCCACAACAAGAGCACCACCAGCTTTCACGAATTGACGGCGCGATAACGTAGCTCCAAAAACATTCTCTGGTTTCGTACTCATGGTCGCCATCGCTTACCTCCCCTTCGCCATGATTTCGGCGGCATGTTTTACTGCATCCATAATGGCTACGTAGGTCCCGCAGCGGCACAGGTTCGGCGATGGCCCGGATGAAGTGAATGCCTGTTTGATTTGTACGATGGTCGGATTGGGATTGCTCTCCAGAAGTTCGGTTGCCTTGATCATCATCCCGTTCTGGCAGAATCCGCATTGCGGAGTTTGTTCTTCGATCCATGCCTGCTGCACGGGATGTAGCGTAGTCTTCGCTTCCTCTGCCGACAGACCTCTCAGTTTGGCCCACCTCGCGGGCAGTCCTTCGAGCGTAGTGATTTCCTGGTTCGCCACACTGGAGACGGGCGTAACGCAGGAACGCGCTTCCTTGCCATCGACCAGAACCGCGCAGGCCCCACACTGTGCGAGCCCACATCCGAACTGCGGACCAATTAGCTGAAGATCATTGCGCAAAACATAGAGGAGAGGAGTGTCGTCCGGCCCCGGAACCTCGTGCCGGACTCCATTCACATTCAGGGTGACCATAGAGAATTCCCTTCAAAGGCACATTCCGAATTCGACCAACATTTTATATCGCAAGGAGCGCCTAATTTTGTGGAACTCCCGGCTCTCTCTAGCTTTGTGGTTAATGATTATTGTTATTTCATTTTAACTGGCCTGAGCAGATGCGAGAACGTGAGTTGGGCGAGCTTCCATTTGCCGTTTTCCTTGATATACACCTCAGTCACCATAAAGGGATTGGTGACTTCGTGCTCACCGACTGCTGCCTGCAAATCAAGGTCCTCCAGCAGGATGGCTGTGTTACCAAATATGCGAGCGTCAACTTCGTAAACTACAGCTTTTTTGTACCAGATGCCACCGCTTTTAATGGTCCCTAGTTCCTGGGTTTTTCCCCATGTCCCTCCCATGTGAGTGAACATGGCTTTGTCGTCAAATAGTGTCTCCAAGGAATCGACCTTCTTGGCTGCCATCCAATCCCATTTCATGTTTGAGAGGGTGATGACTTCTTGTTGCTCGGGTGTATGACTTGCGGCAGTTTTAATCGTTTCCGTTGGCGGCAGTGGCGACTGCTGCGCATCGGACGATTTCGCAATCACTATTAATAGAAATAGACCCATCATTAGGGTTAAGGATTTCATGGCTCTCTCCAGGGTGCGCGCCTTCATTTTGTTTCCCTTGCATCCTCGAATTTATGGGTACAGGGCCGTCAACTGGTAGCCCGATCCTGCCTACTTATTGCCTATTCCTCTTATCACGCGAAACCCGATGGCATTCATGGGGAGAAGAGACTACCTTTTAGAAGTGAGGTGCAGGCTGCAACATGAATAAATCCAGAGAAACCGCCACCGTAAAGGAAAATCCGCCCCGAGCGTTACGCACTGAACTCGCGCACAAGATTGCCTCATTCATGGGTAACGAAGAGAAACGTGTAACGGATATTGCCGGCATGAGCCTCCACCGGCGTACATCGCCCACGCCACCGTGCCGAACGACGTACCATCCAGGCATCATCGTGGTGGCTCAGGGAGCGAAGCAAGTAAACCTTGGTCAAAAAAGTTTCATTTATGACGAGTCAAATTACCTTCTTACTGCGGTTGATTTGCCGATTGTGAGCTGGGTGGCCAAAGCCACAGAGGAAATACCCTGCCTCGTGCTCTCGCTCAAACTGGACATCTCAATGGTTCGGGAACTGCTCAGCCGTGAGGAGATTCACGTGGCGGACGCGCCGTCTGACAGTCCCGCCATGTCCATCGGTGAAACGACGCCGGAATTCCTGAGCGCCTGCTGCCGGCTGCTCGATTTGCTGAACAGTCCGCAGGACATTCCTTTCTTAAGCGGCCTGATTCAGCGCGAGATTATCTATCGCATTCTGCGGGGACCGGAGGGCGCCCGCTTGCGCTCGATTGCAACACTTGGAGATCAAAGTCACCGAACAGCAAAGGCGATAGCTTGGATTGCTGCGAATTATTCCAAGACCCTGCGCGTTGAGGAACTCGCTGAGCTTTCGAGCATGGGAGTGTCCACACTGCATCACCATTTCCGGATGCTCACGTCGATGAGCCCGCTCCAGTACCAAAAGCAACTGCGACTCCAGTCAGCGCGGAATCTGATGCTGAATAACGGAATGGATGCATCGAGCGCCGCTTTCGAAGTTGGTTATGAAAGTGCCACTCAATTCAGTCGCGAATACAGCCGATTCTTCGGCCAGCCGCCTGTCAGAGACGTGCGTGCCCTGCGCGAGGTTGGCACAAGACCTTCCGAGCCGATGGCCCAGATCGCGTAACTGACTCCAAGAGTTATAAGTCTGGCTAAGATATAGCCGAGTACGAAGAGGCCTATATGGACGCTGAAAGAACTGTTAGCAGCCTAATTATTTTCTGGGATAAGAAACCACGGCGATTTTCGCTGAGACTTCTCATCTAAGCTGGCGCAAAGTCTTTGAACTAAGACCATCAGTTTGTCGCTATCCATTTCTTGGCTGGCTTGTTCTGCGAGGGTTTTCCACTCTGAAGTTTGGACAGTTGGGGCCATGTTTGGCCTCCTTATTTTTCATGATAAAAATGATCAATGCCTCGGCTTAGTCTTCTGGTTCTCAAATGGTTAAGCAGTACGCCCGCTTTCGCAGTTTGCTCGTCCTGCCGGAAAGAATTCAGGGTTCCCATAAGCGCACTCTCCAGAACTAAAGACGCGCAAGCATTTCTTGACGTTCAATTCGAGCTTCACGAATGCGGGGTTAGGAAAGTTAAGCCCAAACCAAAATCAACGCGTGTTTAAGACACTACCCGCATCCGCTTTGAGGGTTGAGATAGTTGTCGTAACATCGCCATTTCACTTACTGACCCCGTAGTTGGTGAAATCGCCTGTTAACAACATGTAAGAGTTGGGGCGCACTCTGAGCATTCGGTTCGCACTAGACTTTTGACTCGTTCGTGGATTTCATCTCGAATCGCTCGGACTGATTCTAGTGACTGGCCCTTGGGATCAGGCAACGCCCAGTCCACCGTTCTTAAACCCGGCACGTACGGGCAGGCTTCCCCACAACCCATCGTCACCAACACGGTTGCACTGCGAGCCAAATCGTCTGTTAGCTTGCGAGGTTTTGCACAAGACACATCGATCCCAATCTCGCGCATCACCTCAATAACTTCAGCGTGAACGTGAGCGGATGGTTGAGTTCCTGCGGAAATGGCACAACATTCAGAAGGATTCCCGTAAAAATTAAAAAGTGCGGCGGCCATCTGCGAGCGTCCAGCGTTGTGTACACACGCGAACAAATACGTTTTAACGGGTTTTTGGCCGTAGGGCATTGGGATATCCTTCGCAGTGCTCGGTCGCACAGGCACCAACCAGCGAAAAAGAAGAGTAACAATTGCCGCACCGCAAAATTGTGAGACAACAAATAGCGGCACATCGGCAGGCCGGATTCCTGCGAACGTATCAGAAAGACAGCGTGCCAGAGTCACGGCAGGATTGGCGAATGAAGTTGATGCGGTGAACCAATAAGCCGACGTGATGTATGCCCCGACGGCAAATGGGACTGTGTTGGCTCGAAGCCGTGAAGAACCCCAAATCACAGCCAGAAGGCCAAATGTAGCAATGAACTCGCTGAAAACTTGACTAGGGCCACTTCGTGCATGTCGTGAAATGGAGAAGAGTGGAAGCGCAAACATCAGGTGTGCAATCGCAGTTCCGCATATCCCGCCGATGAACTGTGCCGCGAGATAGGCCGGCACTTCGCGCCACGCTAGGCCGCTTTCGAGCGCATCTGCAATAGTGACCGCTGGGTTCAGATGTGCTCCGGAGACTCCTCCGAAAGCCAAAATTAGAGCTACGAGCACTGCACCAGTTGCGACGGTATTAGCCAGTAGGGCAAGAGCAGTGTTTCCTGCTGCGAGTCTTTCCGCCATAATTCCCGACCCGATGACGGTAGCAACGAGGAAACTAGTTCCAATGAACTCAGCAGTAGCTCGTTTGGAGAGAGGCTGTTCGATCATTGCCATAAATAATCGCACACTGGCTCAGTTGGTGAAAAATCGCCATTTCACTCATCGGCTGCAAGCTCAGCGATCATGATTCAACGACACCCGCACGGTGTCGGAATACCACTAGGGCTTGCAGAGTATTCCACAGGCCGATATAGAAGCCTAACCTTTGAGCAGATGAATGATCATGCGAAAGCGGCGGAATTGCGTAAGGAAATACACGAATTAGCTAAGCAGCAATCAAAGGCTTTAACCTTGGCGGTCTATTTTCCGATGACGTTGGAGGAATCTAACCAGTTCGATGAGCGTGCGAACTTGATCGATAAACTGCACCGCGAGTTGGCGAAATGTCAGTCGGCGGCGTAGCCCCGTACAGAAATAAAGCTGCCCACGCCCTCCCCCGAGGAGATGAACAGCCTTAATTGAGCGGAACCGAGCTGAGTATGTGGATTGTATGCGTAGATCGTCAACCTAAATAACTAGGTAGTTATATCGGCCCTCAGATGATGGTCGTAACAGTAACAACACCCCTCACTACCAAAAACGCCGAGTCGGAGCCCCCAGCCAACTGGCGTAACATCGCCATTTCACTTACTGACCCGTGTAGTTGGTGTAAACGCCTGTTTTCGTCAGTTATCGGGCCAACCCTATTCTTCTAATTCGCTTTCCTCGGGCGCATCGGTGGGGCTCGAAAACTCCATGCGATAGCCGTCGGGATCGGTAACAGGTACAACCCACAAGCGGTTTCCTACAGACGGACGTTTCAGCGTCTGAATTCCACGTGATTTGAACTCGCGGTAAAGAGCCAGCGCGTCTTCGCACTGGAAACAGACATTTACTCCCGTCCCAAGCGTTTCCTTTGGGCGGCGTTCGGGCAAAAATTCCTGAAGCATGATGGCGGCTTCGCCACGCTCAAGCCAGCACCAGCGAATTCTCCCGTCAGGATGGTCTTCAGCGCGGTCGGGAGTCCAGGAGTTCCTCATTTTGAACCCAAGCCCGTCAACATAGAAACGTAGAGAAGACTCCATGTTGGTGACGCCGAAAAACGGGACAGCCTGCTTAACGTTCACGCTCGTGACGGTCGCAACGGCCATAATTCACCTCACAAACAACCCTCTTAATAGTAGCAATGGAAGCCAACTGATGATAAATCGCCATTTCACTCGTTGGCTTCGTTTAACAAAACCGTTCCATATCGCGGCGCATTGGCGGCTTATACTGCGCGGCTTGGCATGGGCGGGTGTAGACTTCCACCATTCTCCGGGAGGACAACCCAATGTCTCACTTTCGCCTTTCCGCGTTGCTGTTTTCGATGCTAGCGGTTCTTGTCGCTTGCAACACTGCCTCGCAACCATCCGCCCAGTCGGCAACTTCGGCTGATACTCGAGCCGCGGACGAGGCCGCCATTCGCGCACTTGATGCTGAGTGGGTTAAGGCTATCGCGAGCAAGGATCTGGCCAAAGCGACCTCGTACTACGCCGATACTGCCCAGATGTTTGCTCCTAACGCACCCGCCGCCACCGGCAAAGACGCCGTACAGAAACTCTGCGCCGGAATGCTGGGGCTCCCCGGTTTTGCTCTGACCTTCGCACCCTCCAAGATCGAAGTCGCCCGTTCCGGGGACCTCGCCTACGAAACCGGAGAGTACGAGATGACGGTGAATGACAAGAAAGGCAAACCCCAAATGGTCAAAGCCAAATATGTTGTTGTCTGGGGCAAACAACCCGATGGCAACTGGAAAGCCTTAGTTGATGCGCCAACCACGACGACACTTTGAGTGTCGTCCTGTCCAAACTAGGCACCTCTTGGTAGTTTGGAGTGAGCTATCTTTGTTTCGGCTGCCACAGAGCAGAGCTACTTAATGGCGTTGACTAACGCATGCCCGAACTTACTCAAAGCTAAAGGAATACTCACCCCGACCACGACAAGGTATGCAGCCACTCCCCAAGCCGTGGCTCGGTGCACTCTTCGGCTCGTTCTAACGTCATAAATGATCTGAGCTGCATAGAGCGAGAGTTGTGGCATCACCACGGAGAGGGGCAACATCGATTGCGCTCCGGGCCATCGAGCGATTGCCGGAGCCACGATGCTGATTGAGGCGATTAGCATAAGCCGTTTGTGCACTTCCGGCTTTCGACGAAACCAGATGCTTGCGGTTACCAGGATCGCGAACAGAATCAAAAGGGCCATGTCTCCAATCACGACGAGCGAAGTTTCTCGCGCAACCGAACGAACCACGACCAGCATAGACAGGGCAAACACCACAGTTGCCAGCGACGCGCCAGCGATGCCGAGTGAGCGATGAAGGCGAACGCGCCCAGACGAGACCAGCAAGGTCTGACCAAGGAAAAGGAGAAACCACAGCGTCAACGCAATGCCATGCGCGACGATGTAAGTCGGCAAATTCGAGCTGGCCGTGTGTCCAGTATTCAAAATATTTCTGAGATAAAACGACTGGGCGAAGCCCACGGCGACGATAACGAGCAGCACCGAAGCCATGCGAACAAAGAACCAGCGCCTCTTGGGGGAGCCAGCGTTCATGCGGGGCTATTGATCGCTCCTCTGCATGGCGCGAAATGATAGTTAACTCAGGCGATAAATACAATCAATCGCCGTCGTTGGCGAAAAATCGCCATTTCACTTATTGACGGGGGTGTTGGTATAAACGCCTGATTTCGTCAGCTATGGACAAACCTACCCCATGGAACGAAGCATACTGGCAGCGAGGAGTGCGATTGCCATGCCCATGGGAAGCGTCCATTTCGCTAATCCCAGAAGTGCGAGCGTCGTTTCTCTGAAACCTCTCCCCGGATAATCAACCGCCTCCGCATCTAGGGCTCGACGTGCAGGAGGAATAAACCACGCAGCACAGTTCGCGATCACCAATCCGATGCAAAGAGCGCCAGCGGCAGGAGCAAACAACATCAGGAAGCTCAGGACGAAACTTCCTAAGCCGATGCCTTCTCCCCAGAACTCGGCAAAAACGTGTTGGGGATACAGCCAGCGGTGAAAATACCAAACCAAACGAAACAGTAGATACCAAGTTCCAAACCACCCAGCAAGCCCGAATGGAATGAGGATAAGATTCCAACGACTATGTCGGCGTTGTGCTCGAAATCGCGCTGCCAAATAGAACTCGAACGCTTTTTCGGCCTTTCCCATAAGGGTCAGTGTAGAAAGCAGTGGACGACGAAGCTACTTACGAGAGTACTAGTTTATGATCGCGTAGGTTCGGGCAATTGATGCAAAATCGCCATTTCACTCAATAACCCGTACTTGGTGAAATCGCCTGCTTGCAACAGTTAAACCTCCTTGCGCACAATACGGTATGCATCGAAGCATGAAGTGGTGGGAAATTGTCGCCGTGATCACCGTGTGCGGATGCGTAATTATTGGCTGGATGCGATGGATGGACACACCTACAAGAAGAACCTATCAGGCTTATGTCGCTTTGGATGGAAAAGGGCCTTTGGGCTTAACCGGTCCGCCATGGGACGGGCCAGACGCACTTGTTCTGTATCGCTCAGCGCGCAACGGCGTGATTTGCTTCGACGCCTTTCACTCGAAGGAACTGCATGACCGTCTCTCGCTAAAGAATGGACAACGTGTCACGGTCGAATACGACACGTTCCCCAGCATTTTCCGAGGGGAGCTCGGATACAACGTGCACTCAGTGAGCGGGATAATTCTGGCGAACGGGACACACGTTCTCCGCCGGGATTTTGCAAGCACTGCTGGCGTTGTTGCCAGCAAACGTGAAGATGGGACATTTTCAGCTCGTGAGAATGACTGTTGGCGATAAATCGCCGTTACACTCATCGGCAGGTCAAAACGTGCAATCGCCTGGTTACGACAGTAATGCCCTAACCTGCTGATGTCCCCTCACGGTTCTTCCGAGCTCGCTATTCTGTTTTGGAACATGCATAGGTTTCTGATTATCGGAATACTCACGTCCCTTTCCTTAGCCCAGACGAGCCAGAACGCCGTACCGAACGCAAGCGGAGGTGTAGCTGGCCCAGAGAGAGAAGCATTGGTGTCGCTCTACCAAGCTACCGACGGGAGCCACTGGCACCGAAATGAGAAGTGGCTGGGTCCTGAAGGTACGGAATGCCATTGGCAGGGAGTGCTCTGCGATCCGTCCTCGGAAGGATCAATGGTTGTTGTGTCACTCGATCTTGGGGATAACAACCTGGTGGGGAGCGTGCCGCAGACACTGGGTCAGTTGAAGCATCTGGAACGGCTGGCAATTTACCGAAACCACCTCGCCGGGTTGCTTCCGCAATCATTGATTCAGAGGTGGCTTTCCGGTCAGCTCGACATCTCTGCTGAGGAGCCGCTTCTGACCGATGTCTCGGAAATCGATTTTGAATATTCTGCGTCCGCACTGCTTTGCGCACGACATCGCATTTTACTCAGCGCTGACAGGAGCGCGAGCTTGTTCACAAAACGCTGCCGCAATGCGACTCCGAAAGACCGAACAACTTTTTGCGAGGTCAAGCGCGGACACATCTGGCGAGGCGAGTTCTCGAAGCTAACTTGGGTTCTTGAAGGCAGCTCCTTTTACACCCTCGAAGGTGAATACTCCGGGAACGTGACCGACGCGGACTTTCAATCAACCCGCGTGACACGTCACGGGAAGACCTATGAAGTGGTCAACTACGCTGACGCCGGACCATTGACGCTATGGACAGTTCAGCGAGCAATCGAGGGAGTAGGGGCAAGCGTCGAATGGGAAAAGACTTCCACCCGTTCCGAATGCCCGAGATGGTCGAAGTCTCAGAAATAGCCGGGAGTTGGCGTAACATCGCCATTTCACTCATCGGCTGCAAGCTCAGCGATCATGCTCGATTCAACGACACCCGCACGGTGTCGGAATACCACTAGGGCTTGCAGAGTATTCCACAGGCCGATATAGAAGCCTAACCTTTGAGCAGATGAATGATCATGCGAAAGCGGCGGAATTGCGTAAGGAAATACACGAATTAGCTAAGCAGCAATCAAAGGCTTTAACCTTGGCGGTCTATTTTCCGATGACGTTGGAGGAATCTAACCAGTTCGATGAGCGTGCGAACTTGATCGATAAACTGCACCGCGAGTTGGCGAAATGTCAGTCGGCGGCGTAGCCCCGTACAGAAATAAAGCTGCCCACGCCCTCCCCCGAGGAGATGAACAGCCTTAATTGAGCGGAACCGAGCTGAGTATGTGGATTGTATGCGTAGATCGTCAACCTAAATAACTAGGTAGTTATATCGGCCCTCAGATGATGGTCGTAACAGTAACAACACCCCTCACTACCAAAAACGCCGAGTCGGAGCCCCCAGCCAACTGGCGTAACATCGACATTTCACTCATTACCGTCAGTTGGTGAAAACGCCTGTTTTCGTCAGATACTCGCTAAAATGTAGGGATATGCGCAGTCTTTATGTCGCAGGTTCGTTGCTGCTGCTGGTAATTGAAAGTGCACCTGACAACAGAAACCAACACTTATCGGTACCTCAACAAGTCGCGGTAGTCGATGTCATTCAGCCCGAATCTAACGACCCTAGCTTGAATACAGTGACTTTTTTGTCGGACACAATTATCGAAGTCGCTGCTTGCCCAACAGTTCGTCGTGACGCAACGTGTTCCTTTGCACTCTTTCACTGGGAGAACGGAGTACTGAAGCACAACGAAGAACCAATGAAGGTCAAGACTGGTGGGTTTGTCAAATTAGTAGAGAGCACTCCATCCACCGATGGCAGGCGGATGTTTTTTGATTTCAACGATAGGGAGGTTTCTAAATTTCAGCACCTGCTCGAGAGCATCGGCACGGTCGTAACTCTGGGAATGGGTGCACCCGAGGATGTCAACCGGGAGGTAGTGCAAGTGGTGGACACGGCGACACGGAAGACGTGCTTTAACTGGCGTCGCACTTTCCCCCCAACATACCACCGAATGAGGGCTGCGGCGATGTCGCCTTCTGGCGAATTTGTAGCGATTAAGTTGGAGAATAAGCTTTCCATCTATCGTCTTCCTGCGGTGTGCGAAGGCCCTCGAGTGACTCGACGAATGTAAGGACGACATTCTGGTTGGTGATAAATCGACATTTCACTCTTCACGGTGAATGAGTGAAAACGCCTGGTTTCGAGAATTGAGAATCGCCTGTAGAACTGCTGGAACAATCAAAGCCAATCCCGCGCTGCTACCCTCCAGCGCGTGCTGCTTTGTCTGCTGCCTTTGCGACCGGCAAGACGACGACCGTGAACCAGTACTCCGCGATCGACCGAACTACGTCAAGGAATTGATCGAAATCGACAGGTTTGATGATGTACGAGCTACAACGCATCTTGTACATTTTGAGAATCTCTTCATCCTGCTCCGAAGTAGTCAGGACAACGACCGGAACAGCGTTCAAGGATTCGTCAGCAACCAACTCGGCCAACACTTCGCGCCCGTCCATTCGGGGCATGTTTAAGTCGAGGAGCAAGAGGTCCGGTGTCGGAGCATCGGAGTACCTGCCCTGCTTGCTGCAAGAACGCCATGCACTCCTCTCCGTCCTTCACGTGGTGCAGGTTCAGGGCGAGCTTGCACTTCTTGAAACCCTCACGGGTCAATACCACATCGTTTTCGTTATCTTCGGCGAGCAGAATTTCCGCTGGCCTGCTACCGGCAAGGTGATTGGTCATTGTATTTTATCCGTCCCTTCAGACAGCGTGAAACGAAATACGCTTCCGTGCCCAGGCTCAGATTCCAGCCAAATCCTGCCGCCGTGGCGAGCTACGACGCGGCGGCAGACGGCTAGTCCGATGCCGGTGCCCGGATACTGTGTTTGATCATGCAACCGCCTGAATATTTCAAAGATCCGTTCGTGATGCTTTGGGTCGACTCCAATTCCGTTGTCCCGAACGGAAAAGGTCCATTGGTCCCCATTGTGCTCGGCTGAGACGTGGACCCGCGGAGCCTCTTCGCTGTGGTACTTGAGTCCATTTCCGATCAGGTTTTGCATCAACTGGACCAATTGCGATCGGTCCCCCATCACGACCGGCAGATCGCCACAGGAGACTTGGCCCCTGGCGTCGCGAATAGAGGATTCAAGCAGCGCCACGGCATCGTTGAAGACATCGAGGAAGGCTGTCGGTGCGAACGGCCGGGAGCGCGACTCGACCCGCGAATAGGCGAGCACGTCGCGGATCATCGTTTGCATTTGCCCGATCGCCTGGACAGTTCGCCGAATCCAGTCGTCGGCCTGTTCGTCCAGCTTGCCCTCATATTCCGACTTCAGCAGTTGAACGAATCCGCTGATGCTGCGGAGAGGCGATTGCAGATCGTGCGACGCAACATAAGCGAATTGCTGTAATTCGATGTTGCTTCGTTCCAAAACCTGATTCGCCGCAGCGAGTTCCGCCGTGCGCTGGTTAACCCGCACTTCCAGTTCGTCACGTGCTCGCTGTAGTTCGACTGCCTGGGCTTCGAGATCCTTGTTGCGACGTTCCATTTCGCTATTCAAGCGCTGAATTTCTTCGTCCGCCCTCTTGCGCTCCGTAATGTCGGCGCGGATCGCTACGTACTGCCGGGGCTTGCCGTCCGTGCTCATGAACGGGACGATAGTGGTGTCCACCCAATAGAAAGACCCATCCTTGGCCCGGTTCTTGATCTCGCCATGCCAAACCTTCCCGCCTGCGATGGTGTGATACATCTCCTGGAAGAACTCTTTTGAGTGGTGGCCGGAGTTGAGAATGCGGTGATTCTGACCAATCAGTTCGGTCTTGGCATATTTACTGATGTCGCAGAACTTGTCGTTGACGTAGGTGATGGTGCCCTGGACGTCCGTTACCGCGACGATCGCGTGCTGGTCCAAAGCGAATTTCTGGTCGGCCAACTCCTTGAGCGCTCGATCGCTGACGGCGAGACTTTGCTTCAGCGCCTCTTCGCTCCGCTTGCGATCGGTAATGTCGGCGCGGATCGCTACGTACTGCCGGGGCTTGCCGTCCGTGCTCATGAACGGGACGATAGTGGTGTCCACCCAATAGAAAGACCCATCCTTGGCCCGGTTCTTGATCTCGCCATGCCAAACCTTCCCGCCTGCGATCGTATGGTACATGTGCAGGAAAAACTCTTTTGGGTGGTGGCCGGAGTTCAGGATGCGATGATTCTGGCCGATCAATTCGTCTTTGGCGTACTGACTGATGGCACAGAACTTCTCATTCACATACGTAATCGTACCCTGGACGTCAGTGATGGCGACAATCGCATGTTGATCGAGGGCGAACTTCTGATCGGCCAACTCCTTCAGCGCGGCCTGGCTGACAGAGAGGTTCTCATCAGCTTTATTAGTCTGGTACGTTGCTACTGTCGTCACACAACTCCCACAAAAAAAAGCCAGCAGTCTGAGGAGTGTCAAACCCACAGCAAGGCAAAGATCCGTTGGCTCTAGGTCGGGTACCCGCTGTTCGCCACATCGGCAACAGGCCCGCACGACTTTAGTTGTTCGCCAACGTGGGTTCCGCCCCAGACTGGCGAAAAATCGCCGTTACACTCATCGGCAGGTCAAAACGTGCAATCGCCTGTTTACAACAGTTATCTTGGACGCGTAATGGACCACAACGTTAAGTCTCCAAACTGCGCCTAGAAAAATACAGGATTCGATGTATGGGCGCACTCGTTTCTTCATGGCAACCTAGTGGTGTCCTGCCCTCCCCGTCTCCCCCGGATTGTCGGTAGCAGTCAAGAAACTTTGGAGGCTACATTGAACAACTCAGCGCTGGAATATAGGCAAATTGATGAGCGGTTGTCCTGGAAATCGTATTACCAATCAGCTTTGAGCGAACGCAACCCACATGCGCTGGCGAGGCGAATTGCGGACGCCGAAAAAGCGATTACCGAGTGCGAATTGGCACTGTCTACAGCAGATATTGATAACAAACGTGAAAAGGAAAATCTCACAAACGCATACCGTGTCTTGGAAGATTTAAGGCGGCTGTGCCCGGCAACCAAGGATGCCACCTACACAGACTGAAAATTTATTCGTTTCGCTTTCGTCGTTTGTTTAGATAGTGAGCGCGCAGAAGTCTCTCCTTCTCCAACTTGGCAACAGTCGTACCGTGAAGGCTGCAATCAAACGCGGCCATTTCCTGGATAGCGTCTTGTTTCTGGGTGTGATCGGAAGTTTGCCCACAACTCGCACAGAACCATTCCCGTAATTCGGGATTCCATCGAATATCACTGTGAGGCTTCGCCATTGGGGCAGAATAAGGCTGCCTAGCCCTCCCCCGAGTTACTAGGCAGCCCAGTGACAGCGAGCGGACTGTCCAAACACGCTTAATCTTGTCCGATTCTTTTGAGGCAAAACAATCGGGAAAATGTTTCACCACGATAGTTGTCAGGTATCAGCACTTTCGTGGTGAGAGTTTATTTGCACGGAACCAGATACATAAGGCTTAAGAAGGTTAAAGACGATCAGTTTCAAAAAGTGAGCAAAACAGAACAGACTGCAGCACGTGATTCACTGTACGTTTAAACCCCAGACCCTCACCGAAGGGACAGAAGGACCTTATGGACGCTCCCGAAGTTATTCGTTCCCTCCGAGACCTTCTAGATAACGCTTCCGAGTTAGCCGTGAATGAACGATGCCCGAACTGTGATGCCCTGATGAAATATTCGGTAGGTACGTTCTATTACGGCGGTGAGACTTGGGAAATACCACTACCACTCTGCCCGAATTGTCAGACCACCCGACTGCAATAACGCTGGAACTCGCCACAGGATTAAGCGGACTGATCTTTACGCCGCTCCGTATCTCGAATCCTGGACTCCTAGAAACTCCCGGATTTGTTCTATACGAGTCGCCCGTTGGTCGAACTCCTGTGCCTCTTTACCACTGAGGTTTAGAAAGATCGCACGTTCCAGAGCTTCGTGCTGCTGGTTGGATAACTTAGCCAGTTCGTCCATCAATACCTCGTGACTCTCGACCCCCGGCTTCATTTACCGAGTGTTCCACTATGTGCACGACGTTGATATACAGGATCGCCGTTATTTACTGCATAGTCCGCATCGTCATACCGGATAGACCTGATTGTTCTTTACCGCCGTTGATCCGATTCTTGTACTAATCCCGAACGGGTTCCATAGGCCAGATGCGGAAAGGGATTCCGTGCTGGCCTTTCTCTTTCCCTAAACGAGGCTTGGATACGAAGTTTGAATCTCACCGTGATATTGTCCCGGATTACCAATGCGATGGGCGCTTAGTGTGCGTTTGTGTTGCGGGACCTGCGCGGGTCTTTCGTTGTCTTTCCTGTGACAGCGTTTTTGAAGTCTCAGCCGGTTGCACATGGGTGACGATTATCTTTCCGCGCAAGCCGTATGCCGAAGATATAAGCAAAGCATTTCAGTAGTAACGATGTGTTTGACAGTCCGCTAGCTGTCACTTTGGCTGCTTAGACTCAGGGAGGGGATAAGCAGCCTTTTTAATTCATCGGTCCACGATGCAACGCGCTAAATTCGGATTGCGGATAGGCGCGTAGAGCAGCGTTGATTATGTCCAAAACAACAATTTTGATTGTTCGTGCTTTGCCCTGTGCTTTCTATCCGTTCACTTCGTCACCTAGCTCCAAGAGAATCTTTCATCGTAAAACGCTGTAATCTGGAAATTGATTTCGGAGTCATAGAGCGCCTGTAGTTGGTCCATTGAATTATTGTAGGCCGTTTCGCACGGTGGTATAACGTCGGCTTATTCGGGCGGCGGTTAGTGGGTGTTGTCTACCCTCCGGGAAAGCTACCCGCCGCTTCGTCAGCCTCTCCGCTCGGCCCCGTCGTCAAAGCTGGGTCACAGAGTGAAATCGCCTGTTTACAATAACTACTTCTGATTAGACCGTCATCCTTCCAAGATCACAGCAACTGTCTTGGCCGTGCAAATTCACGATCAACGCATGTAAGGAGCAACATTGCCGATGGTGTGAAACTCCTCGTTGGTTAGTGGCGGCTCACGATAAGCCTGGACAGCGTGTGCTGGAGAAATTCACTGCCAAAGGCACCATCTGTACCCCATAGGATTCGGTGAATGCCAATTTGCCGGATGCGTTCCCCGATCAAGTTTTTTCCCTCCATTGGCCGATCCCGGCAACTCCGCAAATGTCGAAATAGACATTTGTCATTCGCGGCTCTTTTCTGGCTATGGCGTCGATAAAGACAGAAAGGGCACCGTCAACCGATGGTCATCGAATCCACCAGCGCCAGCCAGATGTGCAATTTGAATCGGTACACCGGGAGCTGAAGGAAGAACCTCATGTTGACAAGCTACTGGGGAACGACTAGGGTTGAACTTGAGCGAGCAACTTCCTTTTCACTCTTTCAGGTCTTCTGAGCTAAGTCAGCCCATCTGAAGTTTTCCCTCTTAGATTACCTAGTTAGCCGATGGAGGTTGATCCATGTTTGCCCGCAACGTCGCGCTGCGCCTTCGACCCAACGCTTTGAACCAATTCAAGCGGATTTTTGATGCTGAGATCATTCCGCTGCTGCGCAAACAGCCCGGATTTAGAGACGTCATCACTTTTGCCCTGACCGGTGGAGCGGATATTACCGCGATCAGTTTGTGGGAAACGAAAGAAGACGCTGAGGCTTACAACACGGCAGGTTATCCAGAGGTTATGAAGAGTCTGGAACCACTGCTGGATGGTAGCCCCAAACTGCGTGTTGCCGACATTGTGAACTCGACGTTCCATAAAGTATCCAACCATATGGCCGCCTGAACAGACTTATACGAATTTAGTGGCATTGGTGCAAACCAGAGGATTTAGATCCATGGCAGCTACAGTTCAAGTTGGAACCATCTTCATCGAAGACCGGCCGCTCATCATGCGCCCGCTCAATCTGAAAAGCGAGTCCTACTCGGGGAGCTGGGGAGTGCTCCAGTCCTTCACGAGTTCCAGCCTGGACCAGAAGGTGCGCGGTGCCGGATGGACCTGCATGCCTTTGGCGGGAGAAGTAAAGGCGACGGTGTTTGGCTCTCTCGCCGCTAAAAATATTCGCAGGGCGCTGAAGCAAATTTTCCTGAAAGTACGCAAACCGGATTTCAACTGTTTGGAGATCACAAAAATAGTTGAGGATCGATTTTTGGGAATGGCCAGGTTAACTGTTTGGGCAAGTTCACTCCATATTCAGCAAGGCTCCATCATGCAGATGGTTGATGAACATAAGAATGTTAACGCAGTCGCAGCATAATTCGAATTGAGGAACCGTTATGAAAAATCTCTACGTTGGAAACCTGCCGCATAGTACCACCGAACCGCAACTGCGCTCCATATTTGAGGTGCATGGTGCTGTGGAGCGAGTGAGCATTGTCATGGACAAAGAAACCGGGCGCTCAAAGGGTTTTGCTTTTGTCGAAATGACCGAAGCAGGCGCGGCGGACAAAGCTTGCCTGGCCCTGAGCGGCAGTGATTTGGAAGGTCGCGCACTGCGCGTCAATGAAGCTAAACCGAAATCGCATTAGATGAAGTGAGGGCGTAAATGCTTACAACAACCATGAAACTGAAGTTGATATGACATTGCAGCCAAATCAAAATCTCGATCAGATGCTCGAAGCCATGGTGGTCGTCGTGTGGGATGACATGCTCCCAGCCGGACAGATAGGGACGGTCCATGTCCAGTATCGATTTGGTGACGACCACTCCCTTGCGAATTTACAGGTATGGGTCTCTGAAATCAGAGGCCATTGGCTGTTGGTTTGCGAATACTCAGGCGTGCCTTCTACAAGGAAAGAACTCCATCTTACTTTCAGCAACTCTTATCGCTCAGATTTGCTGACACAGATTTTGGGGTTTGTAGTTGAGAACCAAAGTAAGTTCGCCCGCGCTCCCGAACTGCACCGTGACAGCCTGGTTCAAGTGCAGACGCCCACCCAGGACGAGAAGGCACAGGCCTTCAAGCTGATAAATAAAGCTCAAGCTTCGGCCGAGTTACATGAACCTGCCGAACTCGCTACGGCCGGCTAAATAAGGGGACGAATCGTTGGAGGGAAATGTCACCACTCGAAATTGTGCCCGACCGCGAAACCTCAACTACAGAGGAATCGCGCCATGTGCCTGATCAGCAGCCTATGCACACCAGATCTTCACTGCCAAGCCGGATTGCAGTAATCGGGAACTATCTGCCCCGTAAGTGCGGTATCGCGACATTTACTACAGATCTATGCGAAGTGCTCTCCGCCGAATACGGAACAGCGCGACTACTGGCAGTGCCTGTAAACGATGTTGAAGAAGGATATGCATATCCCGCACGTGTGCGATGGACTCTTACGCAAGAAGATTTGCAGTCTTACCAAGATACAGCTGAATTTTTAAACTTCAACAACATCGACATGGTATGCCTGCAACACGAGTATGGAATCTTTGGCGGACCAGCTGGCAGTCACATTCTGCGTCTGTTGCGCAGACTGAAAATGCCAGTAGTAACGACTCTGCACACCGTGCTGCGGGAGCCAAATCCCGATCAAAAATCTGTCATGGAAGAGATCTCTGCGCTTTCGGACCGCTTAATCGTCATGAGCCAGCTCTCGTCGCAATTTCTACAGGAGATATATAAGGTCCCCGGCGAAAAAATAGACATGGTTCCTCATGGTGTTCCCGATCTTCCTTTTTTAGATCCAAACTTCCACAAAGATATGTTCGGAGTGGAGGGCAAAGCAGTATTGCTCACGTTTGGATTGCTCTCGCCGAATAAGGGAATCGAAAATGTCATCCAGGCATTGCCGCAAATTTTAGCCAAACATAAAAACGTCGTTTATATCGTGACGGGAGCTACCCACCCGCACGTTCTCCGCCGTGATGGCGAGAAATATCGCACCTATTTGCAAGATTTAGCCAAAGAGTTGGGAGTGGAATCGCAGGTAATTTTTCACAACCGCTTCGTGAGCCCAGAAGAATTAGTGGAGTTCATTGGTGTGGCAGATATTTACATCACTCCATATCGGAATGAAGCGCAAGTTGTTTCGGGAACGTTGGCCTATGCGTTAGGTGCCGGCAAGGCAATTATTTCCACTCCTTATTGGCACGCGATTGAATTATTGGATGATCGCAGAGGCGCGCTTGTGCCGTTTACGAACCCTGGTGCCATCGCCCAGAAAACTCTCGAATTGCTCGATACTCCGGCCATTCGTCATGCCATGCGCAAGCGAGCTTACTTGTATGCGCGGGAGATGGTGTGGAAAAAGGCGGCGCAAGGTTATATGAGCAGCTTTGAGCGGGCCCGGACCGACCGTATGCGGAATCCTCGCGTTGAATTTTCGGCGCAGAGTGCTGCCAAGCCACTCGACAAGTTACCGCCGCTGAAACTGGATCATCTGAAACGCCTGACCGATGACACAGGGATTCTCCAGCATGCGATTTTTTCCGTTCCCAACTACGGAGAGGGATATACCACTGACGACAATGCCAGGGCGTTGATCCTTTCCGCTCTGTTGGAACAATTGGGCGCAAGCGTTCCATCAAAAACTGCGATCCTGGCCTCCCGCTATCTGGCATTTCTTGAACATGCGTTTAATGGAGAGCAGGGCAGGTTCAAGAACTTTTTAAATTACGATCGCCGTTGGATTGAGGAAACTGGATCCGAAGACAGTCACGGTCGTGCGCTGTGGGCGTTGGGCACGGTGTTGGGGCGCTCTGAAAATCGAAGCTTGCGAGGCGCTGCCGGAAGGTTGTTCGAGTTTGCGCTTCCAGTGACGATGACCTTTACCAGTCCGCGAGCATGGGCGTTCGTCATACTCGGAATCCAGGAATACCTGACTTCTTTTCCTGGAGACCGCGATGCGCAAAAACTCAGGTCAGTCCTGGGCACCCGCTTGGTGGAAATGTACGAATCAATCAAGAAACCTTCATGGAAATGGTTTGAAGATGTTGTCGCGTATTCAAACGCAAGGCTGCCTCAAGCCCTACTTCTCGCGGGTGCAGGCAATTCTGATGAACGGATGATCACAGCCGGTCTCGAATCGTTGGACTGGCTTCTGAGCGTACAACGATGTGAAAACAAGGGCCATTTTGTCCCTATCGGGTCGCAAGGGTTCTATCGCCAGACTGGTGAAAAGGCACGTTTCGATCAACAGCCGGTTGAAGCCGCAGGAACCGTTTCAGCCTGCTTACAAGCCCATCGAGTGACAGGGGACGACCGTTGGCGTGGCGAAGCTTGGCAGGTATTTAAGTGGTTTCTGGGCGACAACGATCTGCAACGTTCTCTCTACGATTCAACCACAGGTGGCTGCCGAGATGGTTTACATCCAGACCGAGTCAACGAGAACCAGGGAGCGGAATCAACGCTTTCATTTTTGACCGCGCTCGCCGAGATGCGCCTGCTGGAAAAAGCCGAGACGAATGAACCAAATTTCAAGATTCATGCTGTACCGAACAGTCCAGAGCAAAGTGAAATTTCCGCGATCGTTTCGAAATAAACTATGAATGCCCCTATCCTTCAACAAGCCCCATTGCTACGCCGCCATCCTGCAAACCCCATTCTTTCCGCCAAGGACTGGCCGTATTCCATCAACAGCGTGTTCAATCCTGGCGCTACGCGTCTACCAGACGGAACAACTTTACTTTTTTGTCGAGTAGAAGACCGCCGAGGCCTCTCGCATCTCTGTGCTGCTCGTTCGCGCAATGGGGTGGATGGATGGCAAGTGGATAAAGAACCTACGCTAATGTCAGATCCAGAAAATTATCCCGAAGAATTATGGGGCATTGAAGACCCTCGCATCACATTCGCACCCGAACTTCAACAATATGTGGTGACCTATACGTCATATTCGCGAGGCGGCCCAGGCGTTTCGTTGGCGTTGACCAAAGATTTCCGCACCTTTGAAAGATACGGCGTAATCATGCCGCCAGATGATAAAGACACGGCACTGTTGCCTCGCAAAATTGGAGGATTCTGGGCGTTGATTCATCGACCGGCAACACCGCTGGGATCGCACATTTGGATTTCTTATTCTCCGGATCTGCGTCACTGGGGTCGTCATCGCATGATGTTAGAGGCTCGCAAAGGTGCTTGGTGGGACGCAAACAAGATTGGTTTGTCGCCGCCTCCGATTGAGACCGAGCGCGGCTGGCTGATGCTTTATCACGGAGTGAGACGAACCCCTTCGGGCTGTATCTATCGCTTGGGATTAGCGCTTTTTGATCTTGAAAACCCTGAAAAGTGTTTGCTGCGCGGCGACTCCTGGATCTTTGGACCAGAGGCCGATTACGAACGCCATGGGGATGTAGACGATGTTGCTTTCCCATGCGGGTACACAATGGATGCCGACGGGGATACCCTCAATCTTTATTACGGGGCCGCCGATTCTTGCATCGCGTTGGCCCAAGGTAGTGTCAATTCCTTACTGGGGTGGTTAGACATTTATGGCTCTTAGATCTAATAGCTGCTTGAGACCTAATTTCCAGGGTGCGAATCTCTTGCAGTTTTTTCCCAATTGCCATTGGTCATAACGGTAAGTTCATCTTGGATTTCCAGCAATCGTCCTTGTCTGCGCACGCGTTCAGTGTCCGCAACAGCCCCCTTCTTGTATTTGAAGATCTCGTTCATGAATTTCAGTTCGTGTATCTCGTCGCGCAATTGATGCACTCGCTGCAATGTCAAGATCTTATTCATAGGGAAAAACTAGCACAGCTCGTCTGAGTTTTTCTGTTCACTATTGACCCAGTGAATCAGAAAAATACGGTATCACAACAAATGTTCCGAATGTGCAGCTTTAAACAGACTCAGCGTTGTCTACGGGCTACCATGTGATTGTTCCAAAGGGGGAAGTCAGGAGATATTGTAATGGCCCTTTTTGTTGTGCGAGGCTAGGCTGCGGACTGAAATTTCACCAACTCGCGATGCAGCTTATCGATCAAATCTGTACGCTCATCGAACGACTTCAGTTCCTCTAACGTCATAGGAAAATAGATCGCTTGTTTCGAAGCATCTGATTGCTGCTTCCTCAGTGCGCCGAGTTCCGTCTGTAAAAAATTCGTTATTTTCTTCAGTTCAGACATTGTCTTATGTTCAGACCTTAGGAAAAGAGGGCGGCTATTTTGCTGCCCTCCGTATAGGACAACTATGCCGATTTCTTTACCTTGCCTTTTTTATCGTCTATTTTGGAGAGCTTTTTCCCGCTGTCGCTTTCGAGATTCTCAACGCCTTTTTCTAATGCGGGCTGCTCGACTATCTTCCAAGGACCACCCTCATTCCATGGACCGCGGGCGTCGGTTTCGCCTTCATCTCCCGTGCCGGTCGAATCGTTAAAATATTCGTCAACTAAACCGGGAGTGGGTGGAATTTTTCCAATGGTGAATCGATCCTTACCTAAGCTTTCCAGCGCAGCAGTGAATGCCTTCATGTGCGTAATTTCACGCGTCATTAGAAACTGCAGCGCATCTTTGCTGCCGGGATCGTCGCAAAAGTTAATGAGTCGTTCGTAGACGATTTTAGCCCTGGCTTCGGCCGCAATGTTGCTGCGAAGATCGACATCTAGTTCACCCGTAATCTTGAGGTAATCCGCTGTCCAGGCATCTCCCACAGAATTGCACAAGCCCACACCGCCACCACCGGCAATAGCGATAAGAGGATCGACTTCGGCTGCTTCTCGATCTTTCTTCATTGGCTTGAGATGCATCCGGGCGAGAGTACCCACAATCTCCAAATGACTCAGCTCTTCAGTTCCAATGTCCATGAGTAAGTCTTTGCGTTCGGGATCATCGCAATTTAGTCCTTGAATCGAATACTGCATCGCTGCGGCCAGTTCGCCATTGGCCCCGCCGAACTGCTCCAGCAGCATGTTGCCAAAGCGAGGATCGGGCGTGCCGACATTGACCGTGTACATAAGTTTTTTAATGTGATGGTACATAACCACTCCTTCTATAAGCTTGATTGGTCGTGATTAGTTGACGTGTGGCAAGCCGCTGCGTTTAAGCAGCGACCCTGCTGTGAGCGTCTGAGCCGTGTTGCTTGACCATTTTGTTGTAGACGCCTATCAGCAAGAACGCTGCTGGCCACTGTCCAACAAACAGTGCCCAATCATCCTTGCCTGCAATCTTCAAGATGGCTGATGTTGCGATGGCCCCGAATGCTGCTACTAGATAACCCGCACTTGGTACTTTCGAAGTTTGAGATTCGATAGCTCCCGTGATGCGACCCTCTGTTCCGCCATTACGAACTTTGTCTTCCATGATGCCTCCTTATTGCTGGGCTTTCGTGGTACTGCCAAATTGTCGTGCCATCGAACTAGGCAACGCGCTGGCGGAGTTTTTGGCTTTTATCCCCACTTGCTTTGCTCTTGGAAGCGATGTCCTGCACGCCCTCATTCGCATCGAGATTAATCTTCTTCGATAGCTTTGTGAGTTTCTGGTCCGTGTCTTTCTCTTCCTGCAGAGTCTCCGCTAGCAATGAGACGTGTTTGGACTCGCCGAGCAACTCCGCATAAGTGCGTACGGTCCCGTAGGCGGCCATTTCGTAGTGCTCCACGCGTTGCGCGGCTGAGATCAGGGCCGCATCGAGTACTTCTCCATCGAACTCTTCGATGGCTTCCGATCCTTCTTCCAGCAGACCTTCCATGCCGTGACATTTCTTACCGTTTGGGGCCTCGTCAAGCGATGCGAAGATCTTCTGTAAGCGTTCCACTTGGACTTTGGTCTGTTGTAAATGTTCCTCAAAGCCAGCTTTCAATGCTTCCGAAGATGCGGCCTTTGCCATTTTCGGGAGTGCTTTAAGAATCTGATTTTCGGCGCTGTAAATATCCTTCAGCTCCTCGACGTAAAGGTCTTTCAATGTGTCGTTAGTCATAAATTCCTTTCCGAGTTTATGAGTGACGTTCGCACCCAAAGGTTTGAGTGAAGGGAGGCCAACGTTGTACAAACGAACCTCTATACAGCTCTTCTTCCCAACACAAAATGAAGTAATAGAGATATGACCGCCAAAACCAGCAACAGGTGAATCACGCCGCCGGCGACGTGGAACACAGTGAAGCCTCCAATCCATGCAATCAACAAAATCACGAACAAAATAGTCCAGATACTCATAATGCGCTCCTCGTAGTAGTGCCGCAGTTAAACCGGCAGAAAAGGCGAAATTAAGGCCGGCGACAAATTGTTGTCGCCGGAACCAGAACTAAGCTACCCGTGATTCAACAGCATTCTTCTTGTCACCCGCCGCTTCGCCAGTAGAAGAAATATCCTGCGCGCCAGTGCGCTCAAGAATTTCTTTTGCCCGCTTAATTTGTTCGGAAGTATCAGAGTGAACCGAAAGAAGAATTCCGCCATCTTTCACGCGGCCTTCATATCTCTTAGCCTCATACTCAGGGATTCCCATCCCGACAAGCGCGCCGGTCAGGCCGCCGACCGCTCCGCCTACTCCAGCACCAGCTAAGGCCGCCATAATCGGTCCAGCCGCAATGAATGGTCCGAGTCCCGGAATTGCAAGTGCGCCGATACCAACTAGCCAACCCAAACCACCACCCAGTAAAGCTCCGGTTCCTGCGCCGGTTGTAGCGCCTTCGGGTGCCTTCGTGCTCTTCTCATGCGCGAAATCCTTCGTGCCTTCTTTTTGCGGAAACAGTACCGAAATGTCATTGTTGGAAAAACCAGCTGCTTTCAGCGCGTCTACGCCGTTTTCAACGCTCGCCTGGTGCGGATAGATACCAAATACCGATGTGTTCTTATTTGCCATGAAAACTCCTTATGAATTAGTTCGTTGGTTTAACTTCAAGTTCGTTGGTGACTTTGTCTTGACCAACAACAGCTGCTGCCTTCATTTCGATAGCTTTCTTTTCATCATCCGAGGTCACTGGGCCTTTTAATGTGACCGCGCCGTTTTGGGCGATGATTTTTACGTTGTGGGCATAAGCGGACAGCGATTTGTCCTTCATCACCGACTTACGAATTTGTTGTGTGATGTCGCGATCGGAAGGATTGTTTTTTTGCTGATCAGCAGTTGGTTCTGTTTTGTCGTTATCTCGCTGATTGACTTTAGTGTTGTCGGGAGTGGCTTGCGGCGGATTGTCTTGCGCACTCATGATTGAGCCGCCTATCCCCGACAATAAGAACGTGAGTAAAGCTATTCGCAATACGATTTTCATAATTGTTACTCCTCAAGTAAGAGTTGCTCAGAGAGCTACGACCGCAACCCGATGGTCAATGAAAAGCGACCGAAGAATGTTCCGGAAGATCAAACGAAAGATCGGCGTATCGAAAAATCAAGTCGTGTATGTCTATATCCAAGACTACGCTGCGATTAAAGATTGGCTATCGGGGGAAGCGAGTAGACGGCGAGTTTAGTGAGGGTACTTGAGTGTGAACACCGAAAATGACGATTTCAAAGGTTCTCACTCTCCCCCGACCAGTCGCGATGGCTTCGTTGTGCTTCCATCACGCTGCTTGACAATTGTGACTAAGTAGGCCGGTTTCTGAAGCCAGATGGCTAGGTTAAGTTTTCTTCACCCAGTCGAAGGGGTAACGAAACTGCACAGACAATGGCGAGTGCGCCGAGTAAAATTCTCAATAATAAATGGGGAGTAATCAGAACAAGGCCATGCGCCCCGACTACTCCCCGCAGACTATTGCGCCTGAATTGTGAGTCGGTCTTGCACATGACGGTCGCCCGCATATGACTTGGCGATTTGTACGGCCTTCTCACGATCATGACTGTTCACCACAGACCCGGACAATTCAACTGTCTGATCTGTCATGGTTACCTGAATATTCTTGTCTTCTAGTCCTGGTTCGCTCTTGAGCTTCGCTTCAATGGCTGTCTTTGCTTGCAGCGAACTTAGACTTCGCGTCTCGTTGTCCGAGGTTGAAGGTGAGGGTTTTGTCTGGCGATCCGTAGCCTCTTCGGCTCGCGCTTCTCTTGCGTACTTTCTAACGGTGGCCAGAAACGTCCCTGATCCTTGTGGAGCTTTCACTGCACCCTTAAGAATTTGGGCTGAAGGAACCAAGCGACCATAAAGGATGCGCGTTCCGTCTTTGTCCTGCGTAATCGAAGCGCCATTTACGGTTACGCCGGCAAATGCGCCTCGCGCCCTTGAGTAAGTCAGAACTTCGGCGCGCATTTTCCAATCGGTTTCGGCCTGGACATGTCTCCCAACTGGACCTGCGGCTGCTGAGGCGTCCGCACCAATTTTGAATTTACTGGAAAGCATTTTTTCCATCCCCTTGTCATTCATAATCAACATGACCACGTCAATCGCTTCCGCACCGATCTGGAGTCCCCAACTGCCGCCAGTGATTGCGAAGGGAGCAGGAGCGCTCCATCCCGAACTGGTGCGACACGTTGCCAAGCCCTTTCCGTGACGTCCCCCAAAAACAAACCCAACCTTAATCATTGAGGGCACAACAGCAACACATTTGGCTGAGTCCAAAAGTTCTTCAGGAATTCCTTTGTCCGGTGTACCCATAATTTCGTCCAAAACGCGGGCCGAGGCGTCCATTCTTTTGACCTGCTCGGACGGCTCCTCCGCAATCGCCATAGTGCATGCGAACACGCTCGTAATGAGGAGCGTTAAGATAGATGCTTTTAATTTCATAGGAAAAATCCTTCTGCGCGCTAGCGCGTGGTTTCAGCGATGAAGAGCTTGGTGGTCAGGAATAGTGAAGATCCGGCCACTTCTACGAGCTGATTGGAGATGCGTTACCAATCGACGTCGGTGTCGATTCCGCAGTGAGGAATGTCTTATGACAAAGAAGTCTGAAGTGATTCTAAGCGTGAATCCTGGTGAACCCTATCGAGCGCATCGTGTACAAAAGGAACCTTCACGCTGTAGATATTCGTCCATTCCGAGTGGCAAGTCTGTAGAATCACAGACTTGTGCGCGTCGAGTGTCGGCTTTCGAAGAAATTCAGCGCGATGAGTTTTCCATTTACATAATACTCGAACGGGATTACGCCACTTCAATTTGCTGAATTGCGTTCCGATCCCTCAAGGAGCGAGGTGGAGATAAAAAACTTGCGGAAACTTTGGTGCCGGAACCCTTTGATTCGATACTCAGTTCACCGCCAAGATGGCGCACGCGCTCGCGCATTCCTCTGATCCCTACTCCAGTGCCTTGGGACTGAACCTCAGCCAGTTTCTCTGGAGACATTCCCTTTCCTTCATCCTGAACTGACACACAGATTTTCCCATGTTCACGGTCGATGCGAATCAGCGCGGTTTTGCTTTCCGAGTGGCGGTGGATATTGGTTAAGCACTCCTGTACCAAACGAAATATTACGATTTCCATTTCGCGAGGAGGTCTTTCGAGATTCTTCGGGATTTGCAGATCAATATCGAGTCCACTTCGCTCCCGCAAACCTTGCACATACCAACTGAGTGCGGATGACAGTCCACTTTCATCCAACAATGGTGGATGTAAGAGATAGGAAGTCGTACGTAATTCTTTGGTCAAATGTTCAACCATCCCCTGCACGTTTTGAATGCTTTTAGCTAGTTTGGAGGGATCGTGTTTTGCATGTTCTGCTATTTCTGCCAGACCCATGTTCAGGGCAACCAAGGTCTGCCCGGCACTGTCGTGAAGCTCGCGTGCCACGTGCCGGCGTTCCTCGTCTTGCGCTTGCAGCAACCGTGCAGAAAGATCCCTGATCCATTCTGAGTGCCGAATAATGTCGGTGTTGCGCCGCTGGAGTTCCTGAGTTCGAAACTGTACTTGAGTATCGAGCGCACTCGCCAGTGCGCGATACCGTTGTTCGCTCTCATTTAAAGCCCACTCGTCCCGCTTACGTTGCGTAATATCACGTGCTATTTTCGATGCGCCGACAATCTTGCCTGTGGCGTCGCGGACAGGGGAAATCGTCAATGAAATATCCAGTGCAGCACCATCTTTGTGTACACGGACGGTGTCGAAATGCTCGATGCGTTCTCCTCGCCTGATTTTTGCAAGAATGGTTATTTCCTCGTCCCGGCGATTGGGCGGAATGATCAGTGAGATATGTTGACCCACCGCTTCTTTCGCGGTGTAGCCAAATAGTCGCTCTGCGCTTGCATTCCATGTGGTAATGATGCCGTCCAGAGTCTTGCTAACAATGGCATCTTCGGAGGAATCTACAATCGCAGCCAAAAGGCCAATCGCCTTATCGGCTTGCATGCGTAACGCGGGCAACTCATCGAGGAGTGATTGACTAATTTTGTCGGAACAAGCTTCCGGATCGTTAAGGATGCAGTCAGCCAGGGCTTCATGGGTCGCGAGAAGTTGTTTAATGTCATCCTCGAACGCGATGTCGGGGTGGACCTTGGTCCAATAGTGCGCTGCCCGAACGAATGCCAGGAACAACAGCAGGTATTGAAATCGAACCTTACCGAACAATCGTTCCAGTGCATCCAGACAACCCGGGGCATCGGGGGTCTGCAAAAATACATGACCCGCCAGCACGAAGACGGCATCTTCCATCTGCATATCAGGAGCTGGCATTTCAACCAGGGGCGCAGGGCAAGCTGCGCAAAGTGAAATCCGCGACTCCAACTCTTCTCCGCGCGGGAATGGCCGCCGAAGTAACTTCACTACATCAACGACACTCTGAGCGCGGGCACTTGCATCACCGGCAGGATGGCCCAGCCCCACAAGGAAACCAACATGACGCGCAATGCAATAGCGGACAGCGCAGAATCGCGACAGATGAACGAAAAGACGCTCCTTAAAAACCGAGGGTAAAGGATTATCGAGATACGCAGCCTTGGCAAAACCCCAAAGCATTTCCGTGATTTCAGGAGTTTCAGGCGCGAGCCGAAAGAAGTTCGGCAGAACACCGAAGCGTTCCTGGACTTGCTTGCCTAATTCCGGAATGCCACTGGTCGTTGAGGTCGGCTTAATTTCTTTGGACATTCATACTTCATTCGGGAAGGGCTTAACTATGGTGACAACCAATCTTACCACTGTATATACGGCTTTCTCTGTATATTCAGTTGCTCTACGGTGAGAACCTAGAACGGCCCGTCAACTGTCGAAACATCGCCATCTCACTCATTGACCCGGCATTTGGTGAAATCGCCTGTTTGCGACAGTAATCTTGTTTCCCCACATAAGGCGTCCTTGCTTTGACACTGGATTGAAAAAGAAGTCTGACTGAATTCTGTGATTCCAATCACAACCTTCATTCCAACGTAATGAACTGGTGTTACTTGGGGCCGACTCGCGATTAATCTCCTACGCCAAGTGTGCCGATACGTCTTGATTAGAACTAAATAACCGCTCTCACGGATTTTCTATGCCGCGATTCCGTACTCTATTGCTGACCACCTGCATTCTGCTCATTGTCCAGGCGTTCGTGATCTGGACAATGGCTGGGCAGATCTACGGGGAAACCCTCTCGGAAACCGTAGAGCTCGTACTGGGCTTGATATGTCTGCTGATGTTTGCCAAAGCTTATCTTCGCTCGGGATCGGCAGGCCGTTATTGCTGGCTCTCCCTGTCTGCGACCATCGCAATTACCACCGTAGCCCAGGCACTCGGAATCTCAATCGACTTTGCTTCATCGAATTCCCTCGAATTGCTAGACAATTTACTTTTCTTCGCTTCGGGTATCCCAATTGCGATGCTCCTGTTTATAGATATTGATAAAGAGGATGATCGGTTCGATCGACTTCACTTCCTCGATTTCATTCAAGTTTGTGCTTTCTGGACCTGCGTCTATCTTTACTTTTCGGGGCGACCATTGACCGCCGTTACGACCTTGGGCGCGACGCCGTTTGGGTGGAACACGAGTGTGGTATTTGATGGCACGCTCGCATTTTCGTTTGCGCTTCGCGCCGTCCTGGACGATACAAAGATCGTGAGAAGGCTCTTCGGGCCCATGGCACTGTATCTCCTCGCTGCGGGGCTTGCCGACTCATATGCTGAAGTTGCCACAAACAATGTCAAAGATGGTTCGTGGTTCGATCTGTTGTGGAGTAGCCTCCTAGTAATGCCTCTCCTCATTGGCGCAATGTGGAATGAAAACGGGCGCTTCATAGGAACGAGCAAATCACGAAACCAACACATTTTCGTCGATCAATTCTTCCCCTTGCTATATCCGTTCTGCAGCCTTTTGCTGCTCAATCAGATTGCGGCGCGTGAAAGACTCCTTTCGATATGCATCACAGTGGTGGTATTTGCGGCCTTAGCGATTCGGATACTGGTGATACAACATCGTTTGGTCAAAGCACAAGAAACCCTCTCCTTTAAGGCCACGCATGACTCGCTAACATCCTTGCCAAATCGTGGCGAGATTTTACGGCGCTTAGAAATCGAATTAGAGCGACAAAAAAGGACAGGCCAGCCTTTTAGTGTAGTTTTAGCGGACGCAGATCATTTCAAGAGGATCAATGATACCTATGGACACGCTGTTGGGGATGAGGTGTTGCGCGAGATTGCCCATCGTTTTGTGAAGTCGCTGCGTCCTTACGATTCTGTCGGACGATACGGTGGAGAAGAGTTCTTGATAGTTATCCCGGCATGTGACAGCCAAGAGGCGATCATCACAGCAGATCGATTGCGTCAGAACATTGCGGCATCGCTGATGCGGACCGCTACGGGGAGCATCCCCGTCACCGTTAGCGCGGGCCTTATTACCAGCAATGGCGAGGCACAAAAGCTAAATTGCTCGTTACTTCTTCGCATGGCTGACGAAGCACTATATCGAGCTAAAGCTAAGGGTCGCAATCGGGTAGAGCGTGCAGTATTCTCGGAAGAAATACAAACCCAACCGACAGTAACGTCCACTCCGGTCTTTTGACTTCACTGCCAGTTGGTTGGCGTAACATCGCCATTTCACTCACGATCCCGAGAGTTGGTGTAATCGCCTGACTGCAACAGTCATCAGTAGCGCTCATGGGTCTGCTCTCATATAAAACTTGTGCTTGTCTTCGTGGGTGATGCGAAACCCGTTCTTCTCGTAGAAGTGACGGGCAGGATTAATCTTAACTACCGCTAGCGTAACAGCCTTTGACTGGTCTGCGGCGTGCGCCAATACTGTGCGGAGAACGTGTGTTCCAATACCTCGTCTCTGCATTCCCCGTACCACGTAGAAGGAGCCAAGGTTAATGCTGGCGTCGTCAACCTGTTCTTGAATCCAGCCAACATTTTGCCCTTCGACGGTAATGATCCTTGCTTCAGCAAGCTTGAAGAACTTAGCGAAGTTTTCCTCCTCTTGCACTTGATCCCAGCCAGACAGGCTTTCGATTATCCACCGCATGGTCGCGAAATATACGTCTCGGACAAATGGAAAATCTTCGTCACATGCTGGACGCAGGCTGATCTTCATTGCGGTGTGTTGCCTGACGGGACGCACTACTCTGCTAGTTCGCTCTCCTCTGGCGCGTTGGTCGGACTCGAAAACTCCATACGATAGCCGTCGGGGTCAGTGACCGGAACGACCCACAAACCGTTTCCCACAGTTGGGCGACCTCTTGTCTGTATCCCACGCGACTTGAACTCGCGATAAAGGGCTAGTGCATCTCCGCACTGAAAACAGACGTTGACTCCGCTCCCGAGCGTTTCGTTTGGCTGTTGTCCTTCTGAGAACTCTTGCAGCATGATGGCTGCGTCGCCAAGCTCAAGCCAGCACCAGCGAATTTTTCCATTGTGACTGTAATGCCCATCGGCTTCGTGTGGAATCCAACGGCGCTTCATTTCGAACCCAAGCCCATCGACATAGAATCTCAGCGATGCTTCCATGCTACTCACGCCGAAAAACGGCACGGCCTGCTTTACGTTCGCGCTCGTCACGGTTTCGACTGCCATAATTGACCTCCATCGGTATCATGGCTAATTATGAATGCACGCGGTAACTGTTGCAAAATCGCCATTTCACTCATTGACCGGTTAGTGGGACAACCCGCTCGCCTAACACGCTCAATTGGAGTTCGTAACGAGTGAAAACGTCTGATTGCGCCAGTTGAGCATTGGTATTCTTAGGCTACGGCGTGGTTTGGAGTCACCGCCCGGGAGCTTTCTCTAGGTTGTTATCGCATACGCCGTCCGTCGGCTGCTCCGGAAGCGGCGGAGGGTTGAGCAGGTGCGGCGACGAGAAATCAAAAAATTCTTCCATGTCGTCGGCGGATGCATCTCGAGCTGTGAGCGGTTGAACATTGAAGCGAACCTCAATCAGCCTGAGGACCGAAGTGAGGTCGCGCCAATTGTGAGAGACCAGATGAGGCTTTACCCACGGTGAAACCACTATCAGGGGAATGCGGAAGCCGGAGTGCGCGAAATCGCCGGGCTGGTCGCCTGCGTTCAGCATGGCAGGAATGTTGTCGGGCTTCATCAGCGTCGCTGGTACCACGTGATCATAGAGCCCGCCGCCTTCGTCGTACGTCACGATGAACACTGATGAGAACCATGACGGGCTGGCGATAAGAGCGTTGATGAGCTTGCTATTGTTGGCGGCCCCTAGCTGAACGTTTTCTCCCGGATGCTCGTCGAGTCCGGAAGGCCCCGGACGCTCAATAAAAATCACAGAAGGCAACGTAGCTTCGTTCTGCAAATCGTTGTAGTAGTTTGCAATGGGTTTGAGCTTGGAGGCGTCTCGCTGGTATGTCGCCCACTGCGGCAAATAGGAGCCGTTGTCCTGATAGTAATACCGCCACGAAACACCGGCGGCATCTAGATGATCGAAGATCGTGGGCTGTGTCCAGCCGCCAGAGGGCGCGGCGTCAGGGAGGATGTGGCCGAATGACGTACCGGCGAAAAGATACATGCGATTGCTGTTGGTGTTGGTCAACACCGGCGAGAAGAATCGGTCGCTGGTGGCGAACTGTGTGGCCAGTTCGTAATAGTAAGGAAGGTCGGTCTGATCATAGTAGCCCATCGCACGCGTGCCGGTCGGATCGATGTTGGATGGCAGAGCGGTCTTCATAAAATTGTCCATCTTGCCACCATCGACATCGACATGTGCTTCGTTCCAGAAGGGACTCAAATTCTCATGACACACAGTTTGAAAGTGAAACGGCTTCACGGCCGTTCCGGAGGAATCGAGCAGGGTAGTACTCAAGTTCAGGCCATCAACTGCGTTCGGCAATCCTTTCGAAGTCCGATAACTTCCTAACATTCCAAAATAGTTGTCAAAGGAGCGGTTCTCTTGCACCTGAAAGATAATGTGGCGAAGGTTATTCAATCCGTTTTTATTCGCCACTCGGACGCTAAACTTTTTTGAAAAAGAGGCGCCCGTGCTGTCGGTGGCCTTCACCGTAATGGCCCGGGATCCAGCCTTCAGAGAGGTCAAGTAAACATCTAAAGGCGGCGCTGACGTGGTCTGGTACGTGAGAACATTATCCACCAGAAGCTGAATTGAGCTGATTGGATTCGGATCAGTAAAGCCAGCCAGCAGGTGTACCGGCAGGCTGACGGTGCTGCCATTCGGAGTACAAATAGTCACTGAAGGACTGGTGGTGTTCAGTTTGCACGGCGGCGTCATAGCAATCGGAACACTGGATTTGAATGTAGCGCCGATGCTGTTCCATGCCTGAACAGTGACCAGATGATTGCCTATAGCAAGAGGAATGTACGTGTCGAGGGTGTTGGCGTTGACCTGCTTGACCAGCTTATTATCCACATATACCTGCACAGCGATGACAGTGTGAGAATCAGTCGTTGATGCAACCACGTGAGCAGGCGTGCTTACTATGCTATTTGGTTGTGGCTGGCATACCGTGACCGAAGGGCTCTGCGTGCCGGGAGTGCAGGCAGCTGCAGCGGGGACTATGAGGGCGGCGCTAAGAAGCGCTCGTTGGCAACACTGTCTAGCCACTCCGTGTAAATCCATGCACACTTCTCTCCGGTAGAACAATATGGTTGCCAGAGTGAATGTTAGAAGGCGAGTTGGGACCAGCGGTTGCCAAATAAACGTGACCAGTCTTGTTTTGTGAGCCATGGTGAGGATGCGAAGCTGTTGTTAAATCGCCATTTCACTCAATTGATTTTTTGGTGTGATCACCTAAGCTTGGGGCGAAGTTGTTTGTTGGGATGGAGCGTAATGATGACGGACCGGCGGGAGTTTGTGTGCGGAATGCTTGGAGCGGGAGTTGTTGCGCTTGCGACGGATGGATGGAGTGACGCGGCGCGGGAAATGTTGCGGCCGGGGCTGGAGCTTTACAGCGTGCGGAATGAAATGGATCGCGATGTTCCGGGCGCGTTGGCGATGGTGCGGAGGATGGGTTTCACGGAGGTGGAAGTCGCGATGCTGCATAACTTGAGCGCGAACCAGTTTGCAGCGGCCCTGAAGTCGGCGGGGTTGGAGGCGACTTCGATGGCGGCGGGATACGAGGACCTACAAGCAAGGCTGGATTTGGTGAAAGAGAGAGCGGAGGCGTTTTCGGTGAAGTGGGTGATGCTGGGGTGGATTCCGCACAGCGGAGAGTTCACGAGAGAGGATGCGAAGCGGGTCGCGCGAGAGATGAATGAGTGGAGCGAATCGCTGGGAGAAAAAGGATTGCGCCTGGCTTACCATCCGCACGGATAACCGAGAAGAACAATACATTCCGACAACCGGCAAAACACTCTACAAACAAAACAGCGGAGCCCCAAAAACTGTGAAGATGACACATTTACGAAAGGAATGGCATCCCCAGCGTCACCAATGTCGAACCACACCGATTCGTCGAATACTCAAATTATTCGCTAGAATCAAATTGTTTCTGGGAAACGATTCATCACGCGTGTAATTTCACAAGTGCGGGCCGGCTTTTGCCTTCGGAGAAATACAAAGCATTAAACCTGTCCAACTGTTTCAGCTTATCGATAAGCACCCTTTCCTGAGGCGAGCTGGCAACGTTACGTACCAGAGCCTTCGCGTCAGACTCAGTAACACGGAATACCAAGTAGTTCGCGATTGCGGAGAATAGGGAGACGTTAAAGTCTTTAGCTTCCTGCGACGCCACGATCAGTGAGATTCCGTATTTTCTGCATTCCTTTGCCATTGTCGGAAGTAACGTCAGATTAGCGGCGCGGTGTGCTTCGTCGAATATCAACGCGTGAGTAATTCGATCCTGAAGGCCCCGCCTAAACATATCCTTGTACAGACCGTAGAAGATCAAGAATGCGAAAGCACGTTGAAGATGCTGATTCTGCGTTGCGTGAACCCTGATGAGTATTGGTTGATCGCTTTCCCATAAACTGCTGGTGATCTTGCTAGGCTGGAAAAATCCGTAATCACGCAGTTCGGACAAGCGAGCAAGTAAAGTACGAAGTCCGCGATCAGGCTTCGGATCTGCCTCAAGTATTTCCACAAAGCGCACAAAGTTAGGTTCCGACAACTCCTCGACAGCTTTGTTGGAATCATCCCAGCCAGATTCAACAAAGCTATCTTTAATAGCTTTCCGAATACGTTCCGATTGAAGGTCCCCCAGTTCAGGGAAAATGGCCACAAAAATATCCCGCAGCGATCCTGCAACGTCAAGATATGCCATTCGAGACTTGCGGTTGATTATTTGTAGCGGATTGAACCCCAGTCCCTCGAAATCTACGAATCTTAGCGAACCCGCCAAATTACCGAGTTTCTCATCAATGTCTTGATGATAAGAAAAGACAATTGGCCGGATTCCTGCTGACAGCATTTGGTTACAAATATTCAGAATGCAAGTCGTTTTTCCCATTCCAGGCAAGCCCGCAATCAGCAGATGAGGGTTCCCTTTAACGGACGGAGACCAATCCACCAGGCTTCCGGTTAGAACGTCTGTTCCAAAAGTAATAAGTTCAGAACTGGACGGTCTTGTTACAGGTGCTGCCTCTAACCCAGAAGATCTTCCCGTGTTGGTGCTGCCGCCAGAAGATTCTGGGTCGCCGTAGGTTTCCAAATCGACCTCAGAATCATCATCTTGCAAGAGAGATCTCAACTCTATACATTCGTCCGGGGAAGGCCCCTTCAGGAAATTCGTATCAGGCAAAAGATGCGCGCCGAACATAAATATCTTAGTGTTCCAGCCGGGTGGAGATATTTCTACGGGCTTCTCACCAGCATATTCGGGGCACAGCACCCACCCGCGATCTCCGTCCGCGAGTTCGGGGAAAGAAAAGTCAGAGCCTTTCTCAATCATACGATCAATCTCGGCAGAGATAGCGTCGTACTGCTCGGACGGGAGATGATGTCTCAGCGCCTTCTCTGCGTAAAATCCAAGAACACGCGCCAGTTTAGCTCGTCGGACTGCCCGGAGCGACGGCGCGAGAGCGACGTCCATATACCAGTTCGTCCAACGCCTACGGAGCGACTCCACCTGAACACGAATCCGCTCGATTTCGCTGGGTGTCCGAGCAGTACGCAAGTGGCGGCGATACTTTATTTCAGCGAATCTGAAGAGGAGTCCCTTCCGACCACTTAACGACACAAAGATCAGATCAGGCCTAGATTCTTTCTGATCGATTTCCGCTGTAGCCCCATACTCATCCTCAGAGGAGTGCAACGGGGGTAGTAGGTCACGAATGTCGTCTACGGGAACGAAGAAGCCGTTTTCCAGAGGAAACCAGCAGCCATTGGTATCGGATTCAGACAAGCAATTTGCATGACACAACGCGAGGGCGATGAGTTCGGAAGTCGGCGCCGTCTCGCCAGCCAACCGAATTGCCAACCGGCCGCTCAATCCCTTGAGATTTTCGAGAAGAAACTCGGCGTTTCGACGGCTGCGACTCAATCCCATTTGGTCGAGTGCACCGTCAAGCAAGCTTCGGACCTCATCGAGATTACTCGTGGAGGTGATGAGCTGAAGACATCCAAGATCTTCTCGCTCAGGTACGCAGTCAATCAGGTAGGCGTCATAAATGTCGCGATTGTCCTTGGGCGAATCAAAATATTCAAGGCCAGCATTACGATCAAGAGTTATGACCCAGTCGCACAGACGATGAAGCTCCCTAAGGGTATGTGCCTTCTCAATGGAAATTTCAGTCCTAAGCGTGGGAACACCCGCTGGTGCGCCCAAGTTTCGCACTACAGCGTCGTTCATCGCCCTTTGCAGCCGCAGCAGGCGGTCCGTGTGGGATCGGTCGGCGGGATGCTTTTCTCCTTCTCCACCAGGGAGGATTGAACTCGTCCATAAAGGAGAAGGCAAGCTCGTGTAGTTCCGATCAAAAAAGGAGAGCAGTCCGAATGCTTGTAGCGGCCTCGACTTTCCTGAGGCCTCGATGTGCCGTGACGTAACGTGAGATTCAAATGTGTCAAAAGCGACGGCTAAGTGGGCTGCGATCTTAGGCTCCTGCTGGCTCTTGCGCGCCCACCGAAGTCTGGGCAAGTTAACGCCCCCAGGAAGACTCAGACTTTCCAGCATCCATTGGTCTTCCGCTGCGAGCACTCCCGCTCCGCTTCGACGCTTTTCGCGAGCTTCAGCAATAAAGCGACCAGTTAACCCTCGCTGTTCTTCAGATGGATATAACTCGAGTACAAAGGAGGGAGCCGTATTCCGTGAGTTTTCGATCTCCTCTTCTTCGATTCCCCTTCGCGAGTGTTCGTAAACCCGACCCAAAGAGCGGGCTACCGTCATGCCATCTCCAGGTCTCAAAGCGTGGACGTGAAGCAGCTTCGCCGTATTGTGGCACTGAAGGTACTTGAGAATCTCATCTCCGAGCACAGTTGCACTCTGACTACCAACTGTCGGTGCCGCATCGCCGGTTTCACTTTCTCCTAGTGCTCGCGCCAATATCGCAATAGCTGCCTTTGGCTCTTTGTCAGAATCGGGAACCAAACCGACTGCATGAAAACCAATACAATCGGCAAAGACAAACGAGGTATTTGGACTCAGTCCTGGTAGAAACCCTGGGAACATCGCCCCGTCAAGAATTGTCATCTCCCTGCAAATTTGGCGTGGGTCTACTTTTTGCTCGAAAGCGGTGTGAAACACTAGATTGTCATAAGCGGCGTACCACGCTACTCTCAATGGGTGGCTGGGCAATACAATAATGCCGATTGTCCGGCCGGATAAGGATTGGACCTCGACTGTATTAGCCAGTGCGAGCCCTGCATCGGCAACCTCCAACAGCGCCGTCCAAGCTAGGAGATACTCCTTTACAATGCTGTCGAACGCTTTCGTCGTCTGGTCGTAAACCTGCGCTACGCCACCAAAGGTCCCGAATCGCTCAGCCATCCGGCGACTAGCAAGCCCAACACGATCCCAAGCTAACTGATCACCAGCTTCGTCGCGCGCACCCAAAGGAACAAATTCCGGTTTCCCAGCGCGAGTTCCCGAGGCTCGCACTTGGGTGACCCATCTTCCAATGGCTCCAGCTCGATCCGTCCACTGTTGCTCCACTTCCGTCAGCAGAGGGGGGCGAAATACGCGGAAGCTCTTTCCCCGCTGCGAAGTGCGCAATACTACGAAACCTTTCGAGTCGATCGACAAATTGTCCGATGAACTCGCCACTGAGGATACGAGCTCACGAGATTCAAGTTCAATCAAGCCTTCGCTAAGAGAGCGGACCTTCTTCCCGACCCCTCCCTTTTCTATGTCTGGCGGATGCCCAAACTTGATGACGAACTCCTCAGTTTCTTGCGGTACAACTAATTCTTGGCCAGGTACGGAAATCACGACCTTAGCCGAGATCAGCGCATCCTCGCTGAGAGTGGAGAAATCGTCATTACTGAACCGGCACCGTTGTTCATGTTTAGCTGAATGAGAGACCTCGCGCGAAGCAAGTTCTTCCTCCATGTCAGTCACAACCGAAACGCGATACTGGACGCTATCATCTTGAAGGTGGTCAGGGTGCGATTTCCATCTAACCTCCAACTTTTGGTAGTCGCCGGTTCTATCGGAGTCGGGACTCAACAGAAAGCGAGGTGGTTCGTCGGGCGCTTCAGTCTCTTCTATCAGCCCAGACCACCTGGCTATTCGATCTGTTCTCGTTCGCCATGATTCGAGTTCGATCTTTTGTATGGATTCTGCCGAAACTTCGACACGAAGCTGACCGATCCAGAGATCCTTCAGTTCTTCCTTGGTCGCCAATTCCAGAAGTGCATCGGTAAGTAGCTTGGTGGACGCTGAGCGAAGGAAATCTTCCAGAGCCTTCCGCTGTTGGTCAGACGGGTTTAGGAGTCTAAGACTATCGATGCGGCGAGTTGCGGAGAGTCCGGAAACAGTAGTGCCCAGAAGCCGGTCAACAAAGGTTTGTGTCAAACCAAGACTGTCTGTCACGTCATCTATCGATTCTTTAACTGGCCAGAGCCCCAAAAGATGAAGGTATTCGCCGGGATGCTTTCTTTCGTTAGCAACTTGGCAAAGAAAATCGAATTCGCGCCACTTGGACACGCTAAATCGCCTCCCTTGACTCCGGGAGCGTTTGATCGCTGCTTGGCAGTATTGTCGATGCCTCGTGCTCAACTGTGATTTCACCTCACGTTCAGCCAAGGGAATAGCCTCGTTGAAGAGGCTAGCTTCATCGATCTCCCGAGCGGCGCTGTAGATTCCGTCCATTCCGGCTCCTGCCCGATTGGTGTCGACCAGCAGAAGAGTGGCTTGGCCTTTTTCCTCGCGCAATTCAACGGCGCGATCAGCAGATATGATTCGTCGCGCCGAATCGTTTCCGTCTGCCACGCGCCAAACCAGCCATGATTTTGGGCTAAATGCAAGAGCAGCGGTCAGGGCTTCAACAATGTCGGGCGTAAGGCAACGAACGAAAGCAACCGATCCGCGCACCGGTTCACCCAAGATTCTCTCAAAAGCTTTAGACAAAACTTTCGCGTGTAGGTCAGGCATTCGCATGTTCTGCCTCGCGAACTGGGATGAACCTGGGGTGGAGGCGCTTCATCGACTCGGCATCGTTCACGCCAACTAACAACCCCAAATCTCGTAGTCGGCGTTCCAGTGCGGCCCGGTTGGCCTGCAATAACTCGTTAGACACAGTCATGCCTCTGGGCGCCTCGTCGATGCAAAATCCATAACGATCCCGAAGAATACGAAGGAAGTCCCTGAATGAGAGTGAGCGAACGCCTTCCCGGCTGCCTCCATTTAACGTGTGCAGGTGGACGAGATAGTCGAGCACGGAGTCTGTGAATACAAGGGATCGAAGCTCTCTGCGCTTTCGTGTGGTGGGATCAGACGCTCCTCGCGCTACGCTGCGTTTGGATCCAAGACCATTTGGCCGCTGCATTAGGAGGGCAGAGTCTATGCATTTGACCAAGTTAGAGTGCGTGTTCTCGCGACCCTGTAGGTGTGTTAGACATTCGGCTAGAAGCCATACGGGCTTTGACTGTGCACTATTAACTAGTAATCGAGCGTTCTCAGGATAGTCGTCCTGCAGTTTCTCAGCGAGTTCAGCCATCTTTTTTTCAAGGTCATATAACACCATCTTTGATTCCGCACGTCGTTCGTAAAGCAGTTCACCAAGCAGATTTAGCCATTCGGTCGCATCAGGTCGCGTCGGTATCTTAAGAGTCCTAATCTTAGGATCATATCTGGCAGCCCTGTCTAGCAACCGCAACGTCATCAAAATTACTGGAACGCTTTCAACTCTGCGCAGGAAATCGTCGAGAGATTGCTCAGCCAGAGCGCGTATTTGACGATTCAGCCCATTGGAGCAATCTGCAAACAACGATGCTGGCTTCTGCTCGCATACTTTGACGACCTGTCCTGACTCTGCCCATTCAAAAAGGATTTCCGCAGCTGACGTCAAAATCGTTGTCAACCCTACCGCGATGCAAGACTCCAATGTTTCAACAAAAGCATGACGTGGAATGACTCCCGCAAACGATCTGACGAATCTCCGAATATCTTCCGAGAATTCCCGAGCTGCCTTTTGCGAAATTGGTCGCTGATTCGAAATCTTCTCGATTTCTGTGCCACGAAGCTTATCGGGTGCTGCGCCAAGCTTTTGTGCGAGGCGAATCGTAAGCAACTGGTCTAGACCGACCGACTCACGTTCGTCAAATCTGTCCGAAGTGAGGTTGCCCAGTATTTCGCCTGGTATGACGCCGGCGTCAAATGCCTTTAGTAGAACATTGTCTTGAAATCCCCTGCCCACCGCAAACCACGTTTTCTTGTCCTCTTCTTGATTCCGTTGGATATACTCGCCCTTTTGGTTTGCCAGAGTTGCAACAATCATCTCCGGCACAAAGCGGAGATGACCAACCGACTCTGGAAGATCAACCCAACTGGCCATATAGTGGGTCGGTGCGACCCTCTGCACTTGTTCTTCGCGTCCGAGAGCATGCCTAGCATTTTCTAGGCAGAAGCAAAGCAACATATCGCCAAGAATTGCCGTTGTCACTTCATGCTCGAATCCGTGGAATCCCGCTTCATCTGCAAGTTGACGTGAAATACTCGCGATAGTTGCACTTTTTTTGCGCTCTCGCACAGTGGTGTCGTCGGGCGACGCGAAGCTCTCGAGAAATTTACCCTTCCCTCTTCTCTGGCCAAAGCGGAACATATAAAAGACAGCGGGAAGGACAGCGCTCAGGTCGAAGTCCTGAATGCTGAGTGGCAAAACCTTGTCGTAGTTGCCAGTCCATATTTCCCGAGTCATGTCTCGCCCAAAGAGCTGATCTACAATCGAACGGGCGGTGGTTGCGCTATTCTTCATCGTGTGCTCCAGCTGCTTCTGTGACGCGCATTCGTTGTTGCGGACCGGCTTCGGTTGAATCAACGTCTGCGGAGAGGCGGAAAACGCTGTCTTCCCCGATTGGATTCCAGGCCAAGATTTCGCGTTCATCTTCGCGAGCTAAGCGCTGAACAAAAATCGAGAGTTGCGCGAAAGTATCATCAGTTGATACGTCACCCAATTGGTACCCGTCGCTCAGTTCGAGCAAAAGGTGAAAGAGTTCCGCTCCCATGTGGAGAGTCTCGGTCATACCACTTCTGTAGCGATAAATGAGGGATGCACCGCGATGGAGTCTGTCCACCCCGTCACCGGCGGACGGAAGGTCCGCCGTCAAGCTGAAGCTAGAGATGGGCTTTTCCACCCAGAACGCTGTTTCCGTTGGAGTACGCGGTGTTATCCGAAGCGGCACTACGCCGGCACGATCAAGTGCCTGCCTGGGCAAGTCCTCTAGCCGCGAAATACCCGAGCAAATTCGTGCACAAAGCTCCGACGTATCAGTGTTTAAGGATAAATCCCGGAATTCCCTAAGATGCCTGCCACGAGCAAGCTCAAGGCCATGCCGGTCGCCAGAAACCTGCTCGAGGTCACCTTCCGTCCACTCGAAGAAGGCTCTTCGACGCGCTGATTCGAGAGTAAGTTGCGGATACTGAGGGGCCGTTTTGGACAGATCAGCAACAGGCTGGCTGAGTAAGTAACGATCAATGTGTGGGTGCGCTTCGATGGCAGGATCAAACAATGCAAGCTCACGAAGTACCTCGCCTTGACGGCCCATAGATCCGCCAAAGAAAGCACGCTCCCAATAGGCAGGAGCTTGCACAGCCGAATCTAGGTGGTAGTCGTCACAGAAATTTGTTCCAAAGAGGATGTAAACGAGCGACGCGCGGAGGTCCCTCATGCTGACGTGCGTTTCACCTCGCAAATGCACCGCCTGCAATGCTTCAAACAGCCTGTATCGGGCACGTTCTTGAACTGTTTCTGCGACACTTCCGATCTGTGTGGGACCAAAAATACGAGCGGCACGGAATACTTCGCAGCGGTCCTTGGCTGTGCATGTTTGACATGGAGCCCAGATTGATTTGGCGCTTTCACCCCCGTAAAGTTGAAGGATGAGCTTGTGGAGAAAATCCGTTTCTATCTTCTTGAAATCCTTGTGCACGCCTCCCACAAGCGAACGCTCATTCAGGCTAATGAATCGTATGTAAGAATTTGCGCCATCCTGGCCTTCCAACAATTGGTAGAGCTCTTCAGCAAGAGCTGTCTCGCGCACTGAACGAGATTCCATCCACTCCAATAGACGCCCGTCGTTGATCGCCAGTAGGTGTGCAATATCATCAACCGGCGGTCCATTCTGGAAAGGCTCAAAAAATTCATCTAGTAGTTGGTCAGCAGATCTGCCTTTCCAAGCAGCAGAACCGTCGAGATTGATCTTGATCTTCAACCCATCTGCGAGCTTACCCTCCAGGACACGTTCAGCTGAGGTATGCCCACCTAAACCAAATCTTTCAGCGAGATGCTGAAGCAATGCTGTCTTACCATCGCCTGCGTTTCCACAGAGAATTCCCAGCTTAATTCGTCGCTCTAGAACATCCTTAAATAAGGATTCCTCGAGGCTTGTAGGTACGTACGTCTGAGTAGCAAAATCAGTATCTAATCCCCGGGTTTCTTGGTTCCCCAAGGCTGACCCAGGATAAGATTGCAGCACCGAGTGTAGCCATGCTATCCGCTGCGGCAAAAGTTCTTGCTGTGCCGCAGAATCAAGCATCGGCGGATTTGGATGTGGCTGGAGGGTGTTTCTTCCATCGGTAGTCGCTGAGGCATCCTGACCAGACTCATTATCAGATCGCAAAAACGCCAGACATTCAGACACTGAGGCGAATCGAAGATTCCGATCCGGATTCGTTGCTACGTCCAAGAATCCCGCTAGCGTTGGACAATTAGTTCGATCGAGTTGATCCCAATTCAGTCCCTTGGTTTTATTTAGAACTCCGTCGTACAAGAACGGCTCGCGCTCAAAAATCACATGAAAAAATGTCGCTCCTAGTGCATACAAATCATCGGATCTGGATGCCAAAGCCTGTATTTCATATGAGGGTGAGCAATACAGCATCGTCGCTGGGCTTTTGACCGGTTCTCCAATCTTCTGGACAAAGTCATAATCGGTAAGAACGAGGTCGCCGCCTGAAACTATGAGATTGCGGGGACTGACATCACCGTGAGTCAGATTGTTCCGATGGAGAACATCGAGACCCTCACAAACCATTCGAATCCATCTAAGCGCTAGGGCTTCAAAAGATACCTCTTGTTGTTCCTCTGCCAACAATGGAAAAACTCCCGTAAAGTCTTTCAAAGGTGTGCCCTCTATCCACGTCATTAAAGAAAGCACGCGATTCACTTCCCATTCACGGGCAACCTCGAAGATGGCCGATAGTGCAGGATGCCTCCCAAGGTGCGATCGCGCCATGCTGTAAGCACGGAGAACTCTGCGCCCGCTCTCCTCTGTATGACCTACCTTAGCAACGTAACTTCCAAGATCTTCCTTCGTTGAATGGTCAATTTCAGTGACCTTAAAAGTCATGCCAAAGCCGCCAGTTCCAAGCCGGCTTACGATTCTGTAATCGCGATCCCTAAACCTTACGATCTGGTCTTCGGTCCAAAATCGAGCAGGCGGCGCCTCCACCGGCGGAACAGAATGCCCAAGCTGCTCTGATAGACCGGCGTGGAGCTGTTCAAGAGTCAATCGATCCGAAGAAGCCTCGGCGAGTCCCTTAGTAAAAAGCTTGCAAGCCCTTTCGCTGATCTCATCATTTGAATTAGCAAACAGACTAATCAGACAAGAGCATAGGGAGAAGACATCAGAACGGTGATCGGCAACGGCGCTCCCCAACTGTCGCACCTCTGGGGCAAAATAGCTGTCAAACTTGCCCGAAACAAAACTTGAAGAAGCGACGCTTGCTTCTGAGGATATTTTTGCTCGCTCAAAACCCATTAATATAGGCGAGTTGTCATATTTGACGAGAATTGTCGCGGGGGTCAGGTTCCGATGAAGCATCGCCTCATGGCCAGTTTTTGCACTATGGAGTTCCATAAGCGCGTAAACGGTCGAGCGAGCAAATGCCAGCCTTGCTAGAGAGTCCCATGAAGAGTCAAGAGACCGTTCCCGAATCGTCGGTGCCGCAGGATCTATGACGGTGAAAAAAAATAACTCACCCTGATAACTCGGAGCATCCTGATAAGAGTCGAGAATTCGTGGGGCCCAAGCATGCAATTGGAGCCTTTGGAGAGCGTCAAATTCACGACGCGCCTTTTCCTCTGCGTTCTTATCATCGCTGGCAGAAATATCGTATAAGTGGAGAACCACGCGATCTTGGCGTGTTGAGTGTATGCCCTTATATGCTCGGTGGAACCGCTCCTCTTTAGCAGTTTGTAACTCAAGATTCACATAACCGGCGAGTCGGCGAATTGATCCGTCGATGACACCTGGCACCTTGGGTTCAAGCGCCCGAGCGAGCATGGCGATTCGCGATTCTGATAGTACCTTCTCCTCCGAAAATCCAATCGCTTCCTTCCAATCCTGAAAAGAGCAAAGCCGAACTCCACGAACAAACTTTCCAGAGATCTTTTTGAGCTTGGATGCCTCCTGAGTAAGAAGGATCGTCCCATCTACACGTGGGACTTCCGGTGCAAGTTTTCGGAGCGTGGTTCCAACTTTGCGGGCCTTGTTAGTGACTTTATCCGCTTCTTCAATCAAGAGATCGGGATGTGCCTCAATCCAAGCAGCACTCCAATGCTTCACTTCCACAACGCGAACACCGCACGGACCAATTACGACGAGATCAATTTCATCAGACTGCAATTGATTTGTAACCGAAAAAGCTACATTGGTGAGGAGCAACCATACATCATCTCCAAAAGTTGACTTTAGCCGGGTCGACAAATGGCTGAAAGCGCTGAGCTCGCTGTCGTTGGCTGCAATACCGCAGGCGAAAAGAGTAACTCTCATTTGCTTATTACTGCTCCCGGCGCTAGGGACTCTGCACGGTAAAGGTGGAGATATTTCTCATAAGCTACAGATTGCAAACTTAACCTAAGGCCTACAACATATGAGGCCAGCTAACCTCGAAAACTGTAGATTCTAACGGGGAAAAATGATTCTGAAAAGCTGAAAAACAAAGCAGAATCACCTCGCGTGAATTGCTAGAGGTTCGCCCGCCTCCAGTCTTGAGCTTGCACTTGGCATGACGCACGGGACGCCGACTAAGCAGTATATATAGTTTCAATCGCTTCACGGTCTTGAACTGACGGACCTTTTACTAAGACAAAATGAGGTTACTGCTTGTCAGTGACGACGGTTGCTACCAGGCCTTCCTCCCATTAAGAATTGTGTACCCCATTCGAGTACATCGGGATAGTTTCTTATGCCCGATGGCATGATGATCGCGAGAAGTGAAAACCAGATGCCAACCCGGTCAGGCTTATCTATTTCGGTGGGCGCTTCGTAAATACCAGGCAGGCCAGACTTCGGCAATGTCTCAGTTCGGAGGCTCCGCAGGTTCACATTGATCCGTAACACATCCCCGCGCAATTCAGAGACACCCCAAGTCCTGTGGATACGTCCATAGGTTGGCGGGAAATTAGCTAGATGACTGCCTAGAAAGTTAGGCCAAGCGTGAATTGAGGCCTGAATTCGGAAGATGGCATCCCCTTGAACAGGTAATCTCGCCTCTTCGCAGAAGCCATAGGTGTTCCTTAGGCGTCGCCAGCCCTGATCGACGCTGGCAATTGCGACCGCAGTCTCTCCGTCATTCTCCAAATAGACTTGCATAGTTCTTAGCCCTTAGTTATTCGCCCGAAGTCCGTAGTTCAATAATGCAGCGGTCCAAACTGTCCGCGGAAATGCTAACTCGACGACATTCTCAAACGTAGGCGTGAGTTGCACCCAGCGGAAACTTGCCCTGTTGAAAGTCGGCTACACAAGAACTTAGGATACTTTCGGTGATACTAAGGCGATTCGCAATGGCACGTCAGTGGCGTGAGAGGCAGTTATACAAAACTGTGCAAAGAAGGTTTCTTGTTTTACATATCACTGTATGACACACGGAATAGATCACATAAGGTCTAATCTCGAACTCGAGCGTGTGTTCGAACGCGGTTACACATGCCTTACGAAGACTTGTTTTTTCCAAAGCGCTGCTAGTAATAAAGGAACATGGCCCACAAATATCTGGTTTTGAGCATAGTCACTAGGCACTATCATTCGTTGAAGGCATTGGTGCTTAGAGCGTTACCTACCAAGACCTTTTTGGGCAAGCTCTCCGCTATCAGTTTTGAATCCGACAACAGCGCGCTGTGCAGTACCTTTACTCGTCCCTGTTTGGACTCCAATTTGAGACCATGAGAATCCCTGAGCCCGTAGAGATGCAATTTTCACAGCATCCACGACAACTCGGGGTCGCCCCAGTTTTTTGCCCTTTGCGCGCGCGTTCCGAAGTCCTGCTCTTACCCTTTCCTGGATGAGGGAACGCTCAAATTCCGCCATCGCACCAATGATTTGAAACATCAACCTACCGGACGGTGTACTCAGATCAAGGTGATCTCGCAGGCTAACAAACAAAACTCCCAGTGCGGCGAGTTCCGCGAGGGAGTTGATAAGGTGCTTCAATGACCGCCCGAAACGATCGATCTTCCAAACTACAATCGCGTCAAAGCGGCGGCGGCAAGCATCTGCCATAAGGCGATTTAGGGCTGGGCGCGATTCTTTGTTACCGGACACCCCTTCATCGGTGTATTCCTCGACTATCTGCCACTCTCGACGCCCTGCGTAATCGCGAAGTTCCGAAAGTTGCATTTCAGGATCTTGGTTATTGAGTGTGCTCACTCGCGCGTAAAGTGCAACTCGGACAATTTGGTGATTGGATTCGTGAGTGAGAGTGTCACCATTTCTAGTTTGAGTTCGAGCCATGAACTACCTCCATTAGAGGTGAGGTTTTAGCGCGGTTTCCGCGGCTTACTGTCTTTGCTGCCAACTGGCCTTCCCCCACGGCGACCGTTCTCAGCCGATGTCTTCGCCTTGCGGCTGCTAGTCACAGCACCTCGGCACGCCGGGCAGAAGCTCATTGTCACAACAACTATTTTGACTTTGTGGATTGGGCATGTGCGGCTCTTCACGCAGCTTAACCTATCATATGATAGGTTATTGTCAAGAAAAGTTAATTACTTTTCCACCCGTTTTTCCTAGTTTTGCCCTGCCTTTTCATTTTAAGCGCTTGGGAACCTCGTCTTTTTTTACAGATGTGGCGGTACCGCGAAAACTTGCACCATTGTTGGTGCGAGTTTGTGCGAATTGCATTTGTTTCCCCGGGACCACCTTGATCTCCGAGTGGCACAAATGCAAACTAAAGAGTGGATCGGCTAGCTGTGCGCAGATCACGCACAGTGAAGGGGCGGGAGTCCTGCCCACCCTGCGCCGTTTCTGTATTCAGGACGCAGATCACTAAAGGACGGTGATGATTGGCCCAGCGAAATTCTCCCTCCACTCCAGATGTAAGCGTCCCTCTCGCGAAGCTTCATGCGTTAAAAAAGCAAGAAGCCGACGTCAAGGATCGACTTACACAGTTAAGAACGCTGGATGAACAGCGACACAAAGAGCACCCCGCTTGCGCATGGTGTGGGAAAAGAGACTGTTCTGCCGAGTATTGTTCGGATGACTGCAGGGAGAAAGGAGAATTGATTGCTCGATATTCGCCCGAGTACTTAGCAGCGCAAGAGCGAGCTGACGATGCCGTCTCCCGTTTGGAAGATTTCATTAAGAACCAAGACGGTGTGCAGTTGGGTTTCACCGCTGTCGGCAGCTCTGCCGAGTTTGCACACTCCGATGACTACCGAAGTATCCGCTTCAAGGGTCTTTCCTATTCCCTCACTGTGAACCAAGCGAAAATCATTGAACTTTCCAGCACAGTGGGATCCGAAGCTTGGAATTCACGTGACTTGAAGTCGCGGC